>ERZ1684502.60-NODE-60-length-32342-cov-43.362406_pt1 | contig 32342 bp, 34 predicted proteins | sample MGYA00580192_ERZ1684502 | MGnify/ENA primary metagenome ERZ1684502 (study PRJEB41476, sample SAMN13258264) | hydrothermal vent metagenome | biome: caldera [ENVO_00000096]; feature: acid hot spring [ENVO_00002120]; material: acidic water [ENVO_01000358] | place: New...
GATCTAAAAGTGTGCAAAAGTAACTAAAAATGACATGGTCTGGGAAACGCTAATTAGTGTAAGGGGTCAGCAGAGATAATATAGTATTCACTCTTCTCTTTAGAGTCTTTCTTTTGTTCATTACTGTGGGATATTGCAATAACCTAATGCCTTCTTCAATATAATTTGAATGCTCCTTAATATATACTATTATTTGTTTGTCGATAGAAAAATCTTTAAGATTAATATATGCGTAGGTTCTTAAAGAGCTTTAAAAGATCTAAAAAGAAGCTAAGACCTAAAAGGATTTTAAAAAAGGTTTAGCTAACTTCCCTTTCTTTCAAGAAAGGATCAATAATAGTTGTTAGTTTTCCTTCTTTTTCTATTATTTGTTTTGCTGGAGGATTCTCTATATATGCTGGTGAAATAGAGCTAATACGTTCTTCATAACTTGGCACAGTTTCATTTACATAGAATATTCCAATGGGTATTTTATCTCCCCATTCCAAGCTTTTATCTATTGCTTTCTTTATTTTATCATTTACTTCTTCAGGTTTCCTGACCACTGGATCCCAATCTGGCAACGTATCAAGTTTATAGATCCTTTTATCATACCACTCTTTGGTATTTATATCATTATAAGTTGGGCAAGGTTGTAAAACATCAATGACTGCAAGACCTTTATGCTTTATAGCAGCTTTCATCAGTTCTTTTAAGTGCTTTACATCATACGCATAACCTCTAGCAACAAAAGTATAGCCACTAGAAACTGCCAAAGCTATTGGATTTACTGCATCATTTATATTTGGTCTAGCTAATGACTTTGGCTTCTCTCCTCTCCTTAATGTAGGTGCAGCTTGACCTTTAGTTAGTCCGTAGACACCATTGTCATGTATGATTACTACTATGTCTATGTTTCTTCTTCCTGCGGCTACAAAGTGCCCGGCACCAATTCCTAATAGGTCACCATCTCCGCCATTTACTATTACTGTAAGTTCTGGATTTGCTAGCTTAATTCCAGTAGCAATTGGTATTGCTCTTCCGTGTAGACTATGGACTCCAGACACTGGAACCCTTATATAATGCGGGACTTTAGCAGAGCATCCTATTCCAGATACTATGACAACTTTGTTGGTGTCTAGACCAAGTTCTGTGATTGCTTGCGCCTCTGCATTTATTATTCCAAAATTACCGCAACCAGGGCACCAATCATTCCATACGGGTTTATGCGCCACCATTTAATACCACCCTCTTTTCCCCTTCTTTCATTACTTTAATTAATGCGTTCTCTAACTCATCTCTTAAGAAAGGTCTAGCGTTCCACTTTAATATTTCGCTGTCTACTTCTTTCCCAGTATACATTTTAATTAAGAGTGCTGCTTGCCCCATATAGTTTCCTTCAACTGATATCACTCTTTCTCTTCCTTCCATTAGCTTGCTTAATAAGTTTTTGGGGAACGGAGAGAACATCCTTAGTTGTACTAAGGTGAATTCTAGATTTGTTTCTTCTAAGATATCTCTTAATGCCCCAGTAGGCGAACCCCATGTTATTACTAGATTTTTGGCATCTTTTTCACCATATATTTTAACTCTTTCTTCTTCTGGTATTTCTTTATCTGCAGTTTCCAGTTTTTTCATCCTCTTTTCGTACATTAAGGTTCTATTGACGGGATCTTCAGAAATGTGTCCTTCTTCGTTGTGTTCATCACTGGTATACTGTATTGGAACCTTTCCGAAAAAGGCTCTAGGTGAAATTCCATCCTCAGTAATTTTGAACCTTACATAACTTTCATCTACGTTTTCTACTATTTTACCTCTTTCAGCTCTAAGTTTATCCAACTCTAACTCTTCTTCTGGTACTGTCGAATAAGAATTAGCTAATGTCTTTTCGATTAGATGAATGACTGGTGTCTGATATTTCTCAGCTAAGTTTAAGGCCCATACAGCGTCTTTGAAAATTTCTGCATGATCTCCAGATGCTATTACAATTTTAGGAAATTCGCCATGCCCAGCAAACATAGAGAACATTAAATCCGCTTGTCCTGTTCTAGTAGCTAAACCAGTTGATGGTCCGGCCCTTACATAATATGTAATTACAACAGGAGCTTCAATAATACCAGCTAATCCAATGCCCTCGACCATCAATGAAAAGCCAGGACCGGAAGTTGCTGTAGCACTTCTTACTCCAGTTAATGCTGCACCTATAGCCATGTTTATCGCTGCTAACTCGTCTTCTGTTTGTACTACTACTACTGTCCCTTTCTTTTTATCCCCTGTGACAGGATCTTCCATCAAAACGTCTTGGTGAGCCTCTATATACATACTTTCATCGGATGCTGGTGTGATTGGGTAATAAGATTGAAATCTAAGACCACCGTAAACTTTTCCTATTGCTGCTGCTGTATTTCCATCTAGCCAATATCTCTTCTTATTTGGAAGAGGTTTAAGATTGAACTTTGCGTTAGCCATTTCATAAGCTTCTCTTACTGCAGTTTCGTTCATTTTCTTATATATCTCTTGTTTAAAAACCTTGTTAGTAGCTTCAATTAAATAATTAACATCAAGCCCTAGAAGCTTATATGAGACAGCTATTCCTGCAATATTCTTTACTCTTTCAGCCATTGATAAGGGTATTTTTAGTTGTTCAGCTACTTTCTTAGCTATCTCGTCGTAATTTACAGGAATTAGTTCAATATTCCTTGCTTTTAGATAATTTAATACTCCTTTTACTGTTTGCTCATAACCGTTAGATGATAGAAATTCTTTAACTCTCTCTACTGTTTCTGGCCACATTGGCTGGACAGCATCAACTTTAGTATTTATTACTTCAGGATTATAAATTAGAGTGTTCTTTATATTTTGAAAATGTTCGAAAATTGTTTGAGCATCGTAAGATACTAAAATGTCTATGCTTTCTGTATTGCTTCTCACTCTTTTATCGCTTATTGTGAGTGAGAAATAACTATGTCTTCCTTTTATATTCGAATTGTATTCCCTGTTACCGAATATGTAGTATCCTGCTGCTGCAACTGCATTTCCAAAAATATTTGCTGCAGTGTCTATTCCGGTACCTTGGGCACCGCCTACGACCCAACTTATCCTCATTATATATCAATTATCACTATTCATTTTGGAGTATATAAGCAAATCTGATAATCAAATATTTTTTCTTTCAAATGTTTAAAATGTATATGCAATAGTAATTATGTTTATGCACTTTTTATCTAATATAAAATAGGTAGCTTATAAATGAGGCCATCTAGAAGTGTTTTCTTATCTATTTTATTCTTCTTTAAATCATAGTATAATTCGGCTTTGCTCTCTGCAGTTAGCGTTTCTCCGTTTTTGACATCTTCTTTAGTTGCTTTTCCTTCTAAAATTTTAAACATGAAATCGCCATTGTTATTAATGATTTCTATTCTGTTTTTAAAAGGGTAGACATTATTACTCAATATCGTAAGAGAGAGTATAGAGTCTAGAGAGGAGAATAAATTTACTATAACTGGTTTCTTGGATTGTAAAACCTCTGTAACATTTCTAAAATCAGTAAAAATATTTCTTTTTCTATCATAACTCTTAACGATTCCATTTTCAAATTCCACAATAATATCATCATCGTTTTGTGTCTTTATTTTCTTCTCCATATCTTCTATTGTAGGATAAGGCATAAATGTAAATCTAGTTTTTCCTTTTAATATTAAAGCCTTTGGAGGAATCCAATTATTTTTTACTATCATTATTTCAGTTTTTTCGCTTATTGGAGTAGCATAATAAACATAGTAAATATAATCTAGTTTTTCTTCGCCTAAAATCTTTGTGGCTTCTCTTATGAATAAATCTTTGCTATATTCATATTTTTTGAAAATATCTTTTAATTTTGGATCAAGTCTTTTTATTAGATTTTTAGATAATTCTGGCTCTAAATAGAATGAAATAATTGGCTCCAGGTCATTAGAGGAAGAAAATTCTAGCGCTTTTTTAGCTAAATCTTTTGTTTCATTAGCATCCATGAAATATTTTAATGATTGCACAAAAAGAGATTTGCAATGTGATTTAAAACTCTATTTCTCATCAAATGCATATTCACGTAGGAATTTAAAGAATTCATAAGCAATTCGAATGGAATTTCAGTGATGAAACAGAGTGAAACTAAATTAAATATAAAAGAACGAAACGCGTTAGATATCACAATGAAAGCACTATTAATAGGTTTAATAGCTATGGTAGCAATAGCAGCAGGGGTTTTTGCAGCAGGCTTAAAAGGATATGGTCCAATAGCGTATATATCATATCATGTAAAGTCTAGTAACTCGTCTTCGGCAGAGATTATTCCAGCATACATTAATTTAGGAAACTTAACGCCTGGAATGAAAGGAAATGCGTCTGCTAATGCTTTAATAGTATTATATAAGAATGGTACATACGAAATTAAATTACTGCATGAGGATAAGCTAAGTGATGTATTTAGTACGTTCAATGTAACAGTGACAATTGGGAATAAAACAGTAGTGTTGTCACTTTCAAATGATGAGGCTGTTCTTAATCTAACGCCCGGAAATTACACTGTGTATATAAAGATATTCTATCAAGTATCTAATAATCCTGAAGGGGATCTCAACGTAAATCATGAACCACTACTTATAATACATCCATATGAAGAAGGAGATCAGAACGTGCAAGGAAATCAAGGCTGACAAGATTAATTAATTAAAAGTCAATTTCTTTTTTTAAGTGATGACCGCGTCCTTGCCAGAAAGGGATGAAGATATCTACCGGGACTGACTATTCAATCTCTTTGATATCGAACTTTTTGTACTCTTTAAGCCTCTCAATTCTATAACTCATATAAGTAAGAGGATTAATGTTAACTACGACTTGCCCCTCTCTATCACTTAATTCAGCTATTGGCTTGGCCTCTATAAATCTTCCTCTTAATGACGGAATATAGGCTACACTCATGCCTAAATATTCAGGTGGAGAAAAAGCGTTTGCATTCACAATTGCTATTCTGTTTTCTAAAACTCTAACTTTTAAATATTCTCTCCATAGGTCTATACCATCTGCAGGAACTTTAGAAGGAACTAAAACTATTTCGACCCCTTTAAGAAACATTTCTCTCACTATTTCTGGGAAATCTAAGTCATAACACACAACAATTCCAAGCTTAATTCCTCGATATTTGAAGATTATTGCTGTATCTCCTGCTAGTAACTTATTTCTTTCCTCATTAAATAGATGTATTTTTTTCGCTATACCTTTAATCTCACCGTTAGGATCTATAATTGGAGAGACTACTGAAACCCCATCTTCTACTGCCCCAGGTATTATATAAGCTGTAAATTTTTTTGCTAGTTGCTGGAACTCTCTTAATGGTAGCTCATCGAGAGTTTTTACCCACTTTTCTGGTAATAATATAACTTCTGCCCCAGATCTTAAAGCATCTTCACTAAGTTTTAAAGCGTCATTAATATTTGATGGTTGTATTATACCAATTTTCAACCTTCTTCTTCCTTTAATTTTCTTCCTTTAGTTTCACTCTTCTTTAACTCTTTAATAATTCTTTCCTCCAATTTCTCTATTGCTTTTCTTATAGCAGTTACTGGATCCCAATCTGAATCCTTACTTACAAAGTCACCTAATTTTGAAACAACTCTAGCCGTTACTAGATACATTTTTTTATCTTGGCTTTTTGCCTCTTCTTTAAATGTCACTTTAAAGTCCATAATATCGGTTAGTTTCTGTAGTCTAGAGAGATATCTCTCGAGTATTCCGTCAATTAAAGCCTTTGTGTCTCCTTGCTTCAACTCTCCGCTAAGTTTTGCTTGAATTGGCATCTCTAATTCAAATTTCTTTGCAATAAGTTTAACTACGTCAATTCCACTAAACATTCCAACAACAAAGTCCCCTTCTACTACTGGCATACCAGATATGTTTTTCTTCAATATCGTTTCTACTGCTTTTCTTACATCCTGATTTCCATCGGTTGTCACTACTGGGTAATTCATAATTTCCCTTACTGGCAAAGCCATTAATCTTTCTTCTTCTGTCAGTATAGATGATCTTTTCTTTCCTCCTGCCGAATAAAGCCTATTTACAATATCTCTCGCTGATACTATCCCTACTAACCTTTTCTCCTCAAGAACTGGTAATTTAGAAATATTATTGTTAGTCATTAGCCATCTTGCTCTTGCTACAGAATCATCAGAATTTATTGTAATAACTGGAGAGTTCATTACTTCTCTTACTTTTGCACTCGGTATTCCCCCTTTATCTAAATAATATGAAAGAAACCTTTCTCTTGTGATTATGCCAACTAATCTTTTCTTCTCATCAATTACAATTAATGCTCTAGCTTTAGTAGTGTAAAATTTTCCAACCATTTTAGCTTCATCATCCGATTCTAAAACGTTATTAGACGGGATCATTAAGTTAATAACCTTAGATTCTGGGCTAACTTTTTTTCTTAATAATTCCTTATAACTTACTATTCCTATTACTATTTTTTCTTTCACTACTGGAATAACCCATTGGTTATTTTCTTGCATTTTTGATATAATATCTCTAATTCTATCATTATATGTCGCAATCACTTTTGGTTCTTCCAAGAGTTCTTTTGGTATCATTAAGGAAAAATCCACGTCAATATTTATATATTTTTTCAACGAAGTGGTATATGAATGCACAAAACAGCATTCATATGGGATGACAGATATTTAGATTACTCATTTCCTGGAGATCACCCTTTTAAGTCCTTAAGAGAATCAATTACTAAAAAACTCTTAGAAGAAAGAGGGGCATTTCATTATATAGACTTAGTTTCGCCCAAAATAATTAGTGAAGATTTACTATATATCATACATTCAAAGGAATATATAGAATATATTAAGGAGAAAAGCAGAGAAGGTAAAGGAGTATTAGATGAAGGTGACACTCCTGCTTTTAAAGGGATATATGAGGCTGCATTAGTAAGAACTAGTGGTACTATCTTTGCAGTGGAATTAGTGAAAGATAGAAAATATAATCATGCAGTAAATATTGGTGGGGGTTTTCATCATGCTAAAAGGTCGTCTGCAGCCGGATTTTGTGTCTTTAATGATGTTGCATTAGCTATAAAAATTGCAGAAAAATACTTTAATAAAATTGCATTAATAGATATAGACGGCCATCATGGCGATGGAACGCAGTATTTACTTTATGACGATCCCCATGTCTTGAAAGTCTCTTTACATATGTATCACCCTAATTTCTTTCCTGGAACTGGAAGAGAAGAAGAAATAGGGGAAAAAGAAGGAAAAGGATACACTATAAATATTCCTTTGCCACCTGGAACGGGGGATGATATGTATCTTTATGCTTTTAATGAGATAGTGGTGCCTAAAGTTAAAGAATTCAAACCAGAGATAATATTTCTCCTTAATGGTGGGGACGCATATTATGAAGATCCTTTAGTCGAGCTTAAGCTTACTACTAAAGGTTATTTAAAAGTAGTAAAAACAGTTCATGAACTTGCGCATCAATTCTCTAATGGAAGGCTAATTATGACTGGCGGTGGAGGTTACGACTATGAGGGTACAGCTAGAATATGGACGCTCTCTATAGCTGAAATAGCTTCACTTGATTTTACCGAGTATAAAAGTTTAGAGGACTGCTGTATGACAACATCTAGGGAATTTGTAAAAAATAAGGTGATGGAAATAGTAAAAAAGTTAAAGAAAATACATGGACTAAATGACTAGTATTAAAGACGAAGCTTTTCTTGCTTTATCAATCGCTTCTTCTACTGTGTTACCAGTTGCAAGAACTATGCCCATTCTTCTCTTGGGATAAGCTGATGGTTTTCCAAATAATCTTATTTGGACTCCAGGGATTTGTAACGCTTTGTCTATATTTAAAAACTTAGGAGCCCATTTCTCATTATTTGCTAGAATTACATGAGCTGCTGCTGGAGATACTAATTTAACATCTGGTGTAGGGAGACCTAAAGCATTCCTTATATAAATTTGAAACTCATTTATATCTAAGCTAGCCATGGTCACTAGGCCAGTATCATGAGGTCTAGGATAAACTTCATTAAATAATACCCTATTTCCTGAAACAAGAATTTCTACACTAAATAATCCAAAACCACCTAACTCATTTACTATTCTTGTTGTGTATTCCTGAGCTTTTTCAGCTATTTCTTTGTCTACTGTAGCTGGATGCCATGATTCTATATAATAGAAAACATCAGAAGGCCTTTGATGTTCTATAGGAGTTATTGTTTTAGTAACTGTTCCGTTATAAGTTAAATATCTGTATGCTAAAACTGTTAGTTCTTTATCAATCTTTACATACTCTTCCACTATTACCTTATTACTCTTTCCTTCTGTACGAACTACTACTTCCTTAAACTTGTTTTCAACTTCTTCCTCATTGTATATTATTTCATAATCATGATCACCTGAACTTGTTTCTGGTTTTATAATACATGGATACCCGATATCCTTACATACTTTCTTTATTTCATCCGGATTTTCAGCAACTCCGTAGGCAGCTGTAGGTACTTTTACTTTTTCGGCAGCAAATCTTCTTAGTTCTATTTTGTTTGAGCATGTTTTTATTGCTTTGGCATCAGGTACTACTTTGAATCCTTCACTCTCTAACTCAATTAATGCATCTATATTAATAGTTTCAGTTTCAGTAATTATTGCATCGGGTTTTTCTTTTTTTACGATACTTTTTATTGCATTTCCATCTAGCATGTTAATGATGTATTTTCTATGTGAAACATGCATGGCTGGCGCCATATCGTATCTATCTACAACAATTGACTCTATCCCCATTCTCTGAGCTTCTATTACCATTTCTTTGCTTAACTCTTCTCCTCCTAAAAATAGAAGCTTCTTTGAACCTTCAAATAGAGGTGTTCCAATTTCCATAAGCGTATTTTAGTAAACTTTGTAATAAATTTTCATTCTTTTGTAGATCCTTTACTTAGTTAAGTAAATAGAGATCCAGTCTATTACCCTCTTATAGTCTTTTAAGAAATTATAAAAACAATTCCATCTAATCCTTTTACAATCTCCGGACCATGGAAAGACTATTGCACCAATCGGAAATTTTTTCTCATATTGAATTATTTGGTTTATTGAATAATTGCCAGTTTTTGCCTCAATTGCTATCTTTCCCTCAACAATAAAATCGGGTTTATTGTGTGTCTCTATTCCAAATTTTGACAAAGACAAACTGATTTCCTTGTTCCTTTCTACGCTAAAATGTTTTGATAGAACTGAATATACAAATTCCTCAAACAGATATCCTATCAGCTGGTTTATTTTTAATTTTCTTGTTTTTATATTTGGATAAGCGAGTGCATAGTTTACATTTATTTCTATCCCAGATACTTCTTCTAAGCGTTTTAATTTCTCTAATAATGCTCTCTCGTCACCAAGGAAGGAAAATGAGTAATCAGTTATTTCATTCCCGTTCTTATCATACGCTTTTGCATTTATTTTATCAACGATTACTATAATATCCCCTCCTTTTTCATCTGGTATTAATTTCCCTTTATCATTCATTTTGTATAAGAATACTTCCACTACACAACATACAAAGAATGAACTTATAAATTATCAATACGTTGTAAATTCGATGCTAAAAATAATTACAGTTAATGACGTTATATGGGGGGTAATATTATCTGTTTGGGTTGCAACAGTTACATTATATATATCGAAAATTGTCAGTAGGCACACGAGTATCTATGTCGCAAGAAAGGCGATTCATATGCTTGGTGGTGGGATAGTTGCTATATTATCCCCTTTTGTTTTCTCTTCTCCTTTAGTACCAATAATTGCTTCCTATACACTAATGAGTTATTTAATGGTAAGACGTTTTAAGGATGGGATAATGAATTGGTTTCAAGAGAAAAACAATTATGGGGAAATATTCTTCACTTTCTCTTTCGGTACTCTTCTCTTACTTATGTGGCTATTGGATGGTAATTATTGGTCAACAAGATATGTGCTCATCCCATTACTTCCAATTTACTATATGTCCTTTGGAGATGGGGTTACTGGGATAATTAGAAACTATGTCTATAAAAGAAGAGTAAAGGGGTTATGGGGTAGCTTGGGAATGGCTTTACTTTGTATACCATTAGGTTATTATTTTTTCAGAATATATGGTGCAATTTCTGGCGTTATTGCCACAGCAGTAGAACTGTTCCCTTTAATTGATGATAATTTAAGTATTCCTTTCATTTCTTTCTTATTCCTCTATGTCACCGTAAAATTGCTTTAAAGCATAAAAGCTCTTATTGTCAATTATATTAACCTTCATGTCTTTAGTGTTTATAGTTATTATTCCGTTTATTTTACTCGTTTTTACATCATTGATAGTTACATCTGGGGTCTTAGAATATTTTCTTATTAGTCTCATAATATTCCTAACATCTTCTTCTTTTCTTTCATTAGGATCTAAAAGTAACTCTTTAGGAATAGGGGGAATGTAAAAGGACGGCACGGCTATGTAAAATTCGCTCACCATATTGCTATATTTAGCTGTTTTTAATGAGAGCCTACCCATTAGGAACTCTTCAGCTTTTATTGCATTATTTGGTGGTACATAACCTGTCTCTACTTCTATACCGAGATCCTTTACTTTAATTGCGTAAATATCCATCACACCCCCTTGTACCTCTACTTCTACATATACTCTGAATCCTTTACTTAGAAGATATCCGGAGAGTATTAGCTGAAGTACACTATGATTTATATTGAGTATGCCAATTTTGCTTAATCCTAGAAGTTTTCTGTATATTTCCTCTAAATTAGAGTTCATACCGTAACAATCACTCACTTTTCCATAAATTAATTCCAAATCTCTTACTACATGATTTGTTTTCATAAAGTATCACTTCAGACAGGGAAGCGTTCTTCACCTTTCAGTAAACCGTCGTATCATCATTTAATTAAAAAATCATTTAACACGGTAACTTAAAAATACTACATATGATAAGTTGGCTAATAGGTTCTCCTGCGCCACCTTGGCAATACTTAGATGAGATTTTCGAAGATTATAGAAATGTTGGGGTTTACGTAAATGTTTATGGTAATATTGAGATAGTAAAAGTGAGCGACTTTGACGAATTTCATACAAGCACTTCAGTATTATTAGGTGGTTATCATTTACTTACGCTAAAGCCATATTATCTAAAGTTAAAGAAATATGTTGCTTTTCCAACAAGAAGATTATCAGTTATAAGAAGGTTTTTAGAATATAAAAAATGGAGAGCAATGGAATATTATGATAGAGACAAATTCCTGATAGGCTGGGTAATATATGATTGCGAGGATTGCTATGAAAAGCAAAAGCTTCATTTACAAATTGAAGAAGATAATATGACAGATGAAGAATTATTTGAAAGGCATTTTCAAATCTATAACTCGTGAGGTTCCTTTCCTAATTCAAAGTCGCTAAAGGAGCCAAATCTATCAACCATGTATTCTTTTTCCTCTTTTCCATTCGTTATAAATTCGAATAACAATTTAGCTAAACCAGGACCAACTTCTGCTCCATATCCATTTAATCCGCCAATAATGTATATATTATCCATAATCCTACCATATAAAGGTCTCATATCCGGTGTTCCTTCGCAATAGCCTTCCCCTCTAATAAACGGCTTTAATTCCCCAAGTCTTTCCTTGGCTCTTTCAACTGGCTTCAAATCTCCATTTTGTTTTGTAAAAGGACTGCTAGGTATAATATCACCATCACCTACGATATTGAGGTTCATCCCTAATCCAAATAATGGTCTAGAGTAGTAACCAAGTTCATAGTCATAAATTAATGTTTTATCTAATAGTGAATTTCTATTTGTTGTTACCCATGCCCAACAATAATATGATTTTAATGGAAGTTTTATATCTACAGAATATGAATTCCAAGCACCAGCAGAAAGTATAACTATGTCAAATTTTACTTCTTTTCCGTTTACTATTACTTTCCCTCTCTGAATTTTTGCAGCTCCTTCTACAAATGGTACACTATCTATAAGCTTTTTAATATTAACTAAACTATCAGTACCTTCTCCTATAATTGCTAAAGTGTTAAGCCAATCTACAAATTTCTCTTTTACGTTAAAATTATAGGATAGCCACTTATCTACTATTTTCGAATCAACCTTTCCAATAGTATAGGAAGGATAACTTATCATTGGTATATTTAATTCTTTATAAATTTTCTTACTTTCAATGGCAAGCTCTATATCTTTATCTTTCAATAGGAGAGAATGGATTAATGTAGGATGATACTTTCTAAATTTAGCTTCTATTACAGTTACTGAGTGTCCAGTTCGTTTAAATAAGTGATATAAAATACTACCAGCTATGCCTTTTCCAATGATTAAAACTTTCACAATTCTTAAAGCCTTGATAGTAAATTAAAAACTAATGATTACTGAAGGGTACATGCTTAAATACCTTGATGCCATATGGGCTGTAAAAGGATGCTATCATCCTACAGGTTATGCGGTAGCTGTTCCAAGAGTCTATAAAGGGAGAAAAATTAAAAAGATGAAAGAGGCACTGGAGCTAGTCCTTCAGAAGTTTCCTTTTCTGTTTAAATATGTGGAAGAAGTAGGTTTTAAGGTTCCACTAGTTCCTTTAAAAGACTCTGAAATTTTGGACCCCTTTAACAAGATAGTTAAAGATGAAACCGCGATAGAGTTTATAAAATATTTTAAGGGGAAGATTGGTGTAACAGGCAGCATGCTTTATTCTAACTCATATAACGATATGGATTTTTTAAGCACTAATGAGGACGATTATCAAACTTTACTTGAGTTAAGAAAAAAAGGTATTACATCTCCTCTAAAACTAATAAATGAGAGCGAAGTAGAAGGTTTAAACGAAAAAGACTTCCTCTACTTGAAAGGGAATAGAGTACTTGAAGGTGTATTTAAAGGTGTTCCGTATACCTTTAAGATTGTTAAATGTGAGGACTTTGGAGTAGTTGAAGGAAAAGAAAAATTTGATGGTATTGTTGAAGTTATTAGAGCAGAAAAACCTTACTCTATTCCAGTAAAGTATTACACAGACAAAGGAGTTTACTTAACTTCTTTTAGAATTAGATATACGGAATTAAAAGAAGGAGTAAAGATGTATATCAATGGAATATTACTGAAAAGAAATAAATTCTTAGATTTAGATTTAGACCTAGCAAATGAGGTGAAAATATTATGACTGAAGCACCTAGAAAACATAGAGAACATGCACCAAAGACTCTAAGTTTTTACGTAATTACAATAAGTACTTCAAGGTATGAGAAATTTATAAATAAAGAACCCGTTGTTGATGAATCTGGAGATTTAATTAAACAACTAGTAATTGAAAATGGTCACAAGGTCGTTGGTTATTCGCTTGTTCCAGACAACAAAATAAAGATCTTAAGGGCTTTTTCAGAGGCTCTAGATAGGGATGACGTAGATGTCATTGTCTCTACTGGTGGGACTGGATATTCTCCTACTGATGTAACAGTAGAGACAATTAGAGAAATTTTTGATAGAGAAATAGAAGGGTTCTCTGACGTATTTAGGGTAGTGAGCTATAGCGATCCAGAAGTCAGATCTGCTGCATATTTAACTAAAGCTTCTGCTGGAATAATACAAAACAAAATAGTGTATTTATTGCCTGGATCTCCAGCTGCTGTTAAACTTGCTTTAAAAGAGTTAATATTGCCAGAAGTAGGACATTTAATTTATCTAGTTAGAGGTAAGTTATGAAGGTTATTTGAGAAGAAGTCTAGCTATTTTTTCTCCTATTATTTTCTTTTCTTCTTGAGTGAAATCTTCTAGTGAATCCAAGTAAAAATAAAGTATAAGCAGTTCTTCTGGTTGGAGGGTCTTAAGTTCCACTTCATATATTTCATTAGCTAGTTCGTCATATAGAGGATCAGCAACGCCCATATACCACTTGGCATCATCTAAAATTTTACTTGACTTTTCTAAGTTCCTTTTTATTTTCCTTGAAATTAACTTTACAGCTTCTTTATTGACTTGTGGTATTAATAGGTCAAGTGGTGTTGCTATATTTAGCTTCTTGGCAGTAAAAGGACACAATGTCACTTTAGCCTTTATTTCACTTTTACTGCTTGTATTATTCAAAATGTCCAAAAACGCATAACTACATTTAATATTTTCCTTTCCAAAACCTTTTAAATAACAAGGTATATGTAATTCTTCTTTCTTAATTTCTTGGTCTGCAATTGTATATTCCTCTATGTAATTTATATCCAGTATCGCGTAATTCTTTAGTGGTTGCAAATAATAATATTCCTCTGGCGTTATAGTAATTATTTGAGAAACTCCAGCGAATTGCTTTGCTATTTTTTTCCAATCTATTTTTCCACGAACGAGGTCTTGAATATTTACATCTAGATATTTTATTCCTGCTATAGACCCTTTAGAATAGAGGTACAATATTGCTTTTAAAATTCTGTCTTCTAGACTAGCACCTATAGGAGTTACTACTATTTCTCTTTTATAACTAAGTTCTTTAACTTTTCCTTTCTCTATCTGCTTAATGTTATATACTGCAGTCTTTGAGATTTCCGATATGATATCTAGTTTTGCTGGACATACTTCCACGCATTTACCACACATATGACAGTTTATCTGGATAGCAGAACCTAACGCTTGCAAAATGTAAAAGCCTAAAGGCGAATAAACTAGAGAACCTTTATATTCAGAATAAGGACATACTTCCACGCATTTACCACACATAATACAACCATTAAGTTCATTCTCTTCTATTATGTCCGAATGAGGAAAAAGTTCTGCTTCTGGAAAAGAGAGGAAAATATCTGAGTATACTGAAAAATAAACTTTATTAAAGCTTATTCTTAGCGTTGTCTGTTTAGATTTCTTTATTCTTTCTTTTAACTCTGGTAATTTAGAAAAATCAATTTGACCAAAATACCTATATTTATGTGGGAAAGAGACTTCTTCGTAAATTATTCCCCCTTTATAGAAATTTTTTACTAAATCTGATAATAGTTTCTCTCTCAGCTTAGTATAGCTCACGGTTAAAGTAAATTTATCATCTTTCCATTGTATAGTTACATCTCTAAAAGGAGGAAAAGTAACCGAAAACCAGCCTTTTATCATGTAATATAATTCATCAAGATCTTTTGCCTCATAAGCTTTTGTAATTATTTCTTTATTCTCTTTTCTTATCAGAACAGAATAAATTATTCCCCCTTTATATTTGCCTATATATTTATTTCCATTCAAATAAGCCTCTACTTCTACTCTATCTTTAATAAATTTGAATTCATAAAAACCAAACCCTGCATCTCCATATTCAACGGAACCTCCAACGGAAAAATCTAAGTTACCTAAAATTTCTGGATTCTTTTCCTTTACATCTCTCCAAGGTGTTCCTGCAAGTACTCTTAGTTTATCCCCAATCTCTTCAATGCCTCTTAGCTTTGTTAAGTCAGCTACAATTTTTCCTTCAGAACCTCTTAAATATTCGTATCTTCCAACAGCTTCGGTAATATTCTTTAAATCTTCTTCAGATTTAACAGTAATAACTCTCTCAGGAATAATAGATGATTTTCTAGTTAACGAAAGCTGTGAGTACAATAAATTAAGCATCGAATTGACTATTCTCTACAACTTTTATTAACTTTTTCTTCTAATTAAACAATTGGATTACCAAATGGCTCTTCTTCTTGTACTTTTACACTCCTATTTTCTTTTAGAAAACTTATCAATCTAAGAGATTTCTTTCTAGATAGCATTTTGTTATTATTCCCGCAATATGGACTATAAATACATTTAGGGCAGCCATCTTCACAATCGCATTTTCCAACAATATCTAATGCTATATCATATGTATCTTCAAGCCTATCGTAAAGCAATTTACTTACACCACTACCTCCAACAACAGCATCATATATTACTACATGGCCGCTCGGATAACTTATTCCAGCCAAATCCGTCATTGAAGCTCCTGCTGTAATTCTAGCAGCACTTATTAGTACATGTTCTGTGGCATGAAAAGCTTCGATTGTATCAAACTCATTAAACTCCGCTAATATTGGATGTTTTATTATTATTCCTTTTGTAACATAAGAAAACGTAATAGGTTCTTGGTAATATTTTTCTTCTTTTGGTTTGTTCTTACTGCCAAACAAATTATATACAACATAACCATCTACTGAAACAAGAATCTCAACCTCTCCGTAACTTGCCGGCATTCCTAATACTTCTCTTTTCTCTATTTCTTTGAATGAAAGCAAATGAGTATTATATAAAGGCTTTGTATAATAGGGGGTGTCATCCGAAATTCTTCCAACTTTGGCAATAAGTCTATTTAAATCGACACTCTCTACTATATAAGTTTTCTTTGATATGAGATATATTGCTTCTGGATAAAGATCGTAAAGCGCTACTGGTAGTTCTCTTTCTCCAACCTTTTTATCTCCTTCATAAATTTTTACCAAAGGTCCAGTAGATCTCAATGTCTTAGATTTTGCAAATTTAATTAGCTCTGGGGTCGAATATACATAATCTCCTATGATTTTTACTGGAAGAGAATCTAGGACTTTAGCCCATAAACCCGGTAAATCAGAAATTTTTACCCTACCCTTTTCAACAATATAAGCAGCAGTATGAAGTTTAACAACTTCTTTATTTGTTATATCAAATGGCAATGGTGTAAGTTTTCTATTGAAGAATTCTTCTGGTCTTCTATTATAATAAACATCTATTGGATCCTCTCCTAGTAGTGTAAAAATGTATCCAACTTTATTCCTTCTTCCAGCTCTTCCAGCCCTTTGAAGATATTTTGAGAAGCTAGGTGGATTTTCTGCCATGATAACAGCATCTAAGTCACCTATATCTATTCCAAGTTCAAGCGTTGGAGTTGCTACTACACCCATAATTTTTCCTCTCTTAAAATCTTCTTCGATTTTTATTCTCTCTCCAGGGTTTATTCCAGCCCTATGTACTGGTATATCAAATCCAAATCTTCTTATTAGTTTTCCTAAAACTTCTGCCATTTGTTGTGAATCAACAAAGATTAAGGTCTTTAGACCATTTTTCATTAAATAAGAAGCTAAATAAGCTGCAATAGTCCACCTGCTAGACGAACCTATATTTAAAAGAACATGAAAAGCTATCCCTTTTCTCCTATTAGTACCTTTAATTATTTCCCCTTTAACTCCAAATAATTCCTCAAATAAATATGGTGAAACATCTATTGTAGCGCTGGATGCAATAACATGATAATCGGAAAACTCTCTTATTCTATCGCTTATCATTCTTAGATGAGATCCAAGCACCCCTTCATATACATGAACTTCATCAAATACGAAATGATCAGCCCCTCTAACTAAACTTCTAAACCTGTGGCTAAGTTGAAGACCAATATGAATCATGTCTGGGTTTGTGATTAAAATAGAGGGGGGATTTTCATAAAGTCTTTCTCTTTCTCTTTCTGGAGTATCGCCATCAAAAACACCAACGTCAATATCCAATTTGGATGCAAGCCTTAAGATTCTATCTAATTGGTCTCTAGCTAGTGCCTTTGTAGGATAAATTAGAACACCTCTTTCTCCTCTTAGTGCAAAGTCTAATAAAGGGATTAAGAATGCTTCTGTTTTCCCTGTTCCAGTCCCTGATATTATCATAACATTCTTTTTATTAAGTATTTTTTGCAAAGCTTCTTCTTGGTATTTATATAATCGTGAAATTCCAATACTCTTTAATGCCTCTTTTATTTTATTATGTACAGGTAAATCATCTACGTAAGAACCAGAATCGGGATCTAGGGTAGTTTCAGTATATATATGTGCAATTTTCACGTTAAAGTACTCTAAAGCATTCTTAATATTGTCAATAATATCCATAAGCTAACCTATTTAAACGGTTAAATTTAATTTTTACTAGTAGTACAGGCAACTGTGTGCAGTGTATCTGGAGTATTAATACTAAAGCCTGAGAATTATGAAAAAATAGAAAGAAAATTTATTGAAATATTGAAAAGGGCTGAAGATAGAGGAAGAGATAGTTTTGGTGTAATTGTAATTGAGAAAGATGGCTCAACTAAAAAAGCAAAGTCATTAGGCAGACCATCACTGCAAGAAGAAAAGCTGTATGGTATACTTGATGAGAACTCAAGAGTAGTTATAGCTAATAATAGGGCAGAACCGACAACTGAGTATGTTAATAAAAAGAGCGAAGAAGATATTCAACCTTTTGATGGCGAAAGATTTGTAGTCACTCATAACGGGATAATAGCTAATGACAAAGAGTTAGAAGCAAAGTTCAAAGTTACTAGAAGAACAAAAATTGATAGTGCAGTTATCCCACCAATTCTTGATAAGTACTGGAAAGGGGATTTAGAGGGTTTAAGAAACTTACTTAATGAGGTAAAAGGTAGTTTCGCATTAATTATAGGGGATAGGAAAAGGCCAGACAGAATTTACATAGCCCAAAACTTCAAGCCTGTATATATGATGACTGATAGAGAGTTAGGAGCAATATTCTTCACTTCTCTTGATGATTACTTTAATGCTTCTCCATTTGACGCTGTAACTAAGTTAGATCCTTATTCTGTTGTTGAAATAACTAATGAAATGAAAATTAACAAGATTGATTTGTTAGAGAAAAAAGAAAGGAAGAAGAGGGTTTTAGTTATAGCTAGTGGAGGGCTGGACTCAACAGTTGCTGCAACGTATTTACTTAGACAAGGTTATGAAGTCACTCTTCTTCACTTTAATTATTATCATAAAGCAGAAGAAAGAGAAAGGGAAGCTGTAAGGAAAATAGCTGAATATCTTCAAGTCCCCTTAATTGAAATTAACGCTGATTTGTTCAAAATAATTGGCCATTCAACATTACTAAAAGGTGGTGGCGATATAGTTAAGGATAGGCAAGGAGAAGAAGGTGCTGAGTTTGCTCACGAATGGGTACCTGCAAGGAATTTAATATTCTTCTCTATAGCTTTGGCAATTGCTGAAGCTTATGGTTATGATTCAATTGCTTCTGGCATTAACCTTGAGGAAGCTGGCGCATATCCAGATAATGAGATGGAATTTGTTAGGTTATTCCAAAAGTTAGCTCCTTATGCTACTGGGCCTAATAAAAAAGTTGAAGTTTTAATGCCAGTAGGCAATTTAGTTAAACACGAGATTGTGAAGCTAGGGGTTGAAATAGGAGCTCCATTGCACTTAACATGGAGTTGCTACGAAGGTGGAGAAAAGCATTGTGGCAGATGCGGCCCTTGTTATATGAGGAAGATGGCCTTCAGAATTAATGGATTGAAAGATCCAGTAGAATATGAATATCCTTGATAGTAGAAAAGGGTCATGTTAATGCTAACCTGTGTTAGTGCAGCATTTACTTCTGATGCTAGGTACAGAAATAGTTTCGATTATTAGGATTGAGTGGTTTAAATTAGGATGATTTTTCAAATAATTAAACATAAGGTTTAAATACATTTCGTTTGTATTGCTATTCAATGAGCTCTTTTTCTCAAGACAGTAGAGCTATGAATTTCTTGGTAACAAAGGTGTAGCTACTGTTGTGAGGGGACTTGTGTGTCTCCGTAATGAGCTAGAGTGTGGTTCGTCCTAAATGTTATTCATTCTCTTCTTTTTAATATCTTTTACAGCAGAAAGCCTTCCCCTTTAAGGGAGGTATGGAAACTTAAAAACCCAATAGCCAAATCAAAATTCAGTTATGATTATGTCTAATAATAAAAATACACAAAATGGGATGGGTTCTATGCATCTCTCGACTCCCCACGAGATTAAAAATGAAAGATATTATTTAGACCGTAGAACCCTCGCCTTTAAAGGCGAGGAGAAGTCAGATTATTACCCTATTCAATTATAAATAAACTTTTGTATAGATAAAGAAGAACTGAGCATATACACAGAGATACATAATTAACGCTATAGAATGAAATTTATATATTCCATTAATAGGTTCTGTTATAAGCTTAGGAATCGATGCATTTTTCTTCTTCACGCACTGTTTTTATCATCTTAGATATGCCCTTAGTAATATCGTTCTTTTCTCTTTTCTTATAGCTAAAAGTTAGGGTTACCTAAGGCCGTTCTCCTTTTAGTGATAAAATTAAATACTCCTAAGCATTAGCAAATACTTGATGAATGACGGAGAAAAAAATCTATAAACTCTTAGCGATCTGGAAGGCCGTTCCCACTTTATAGCAAAGCCTATATATTCTCACTAAACTATGACTATTCTAGGAAAAAGCTGTATGAAACTCCTCTTGATGATGCATGGAGAGGGAAGTTAACAGCTAAAATGGGAGGCTCAATAGCGTTAGCCTCGAAAGAGCTCTATGCGGTGTGGTTAAAGCTAATGATACCATGCCAAGGGCCAACTCAGGCCATGGATTGAGAAATAAATAGAAATGATATGGTCTTGGAAACACTATTTCTATTAATTTTAGCTATCTTAGCTATCCCCATGACATGTCACTCCATATTGAAGTTTAAAACTTCTTTACGCATCACGCTTTCAGATATTTTAATTGTTTTAAGATTCTATATATTTCCATTTTTTTATATTGTACTTTTTGCAAAAAAGTTAAAAAGGAGTATGACATATAAGTAAAGTAATGCAAACACAAGTTCCCATACTTTCACCAGAGGCGAGAGTTGCAGATTTATTAGGTTTACTCTCAGTGCTATATAATAGTTTTGAAGGAAAGACTGACATATATTTATTAGAAAAAGAATTAGAAGTAGATTTAGATGATTTAATGCCAATAGTTTATGCTGCTAACGTTTTAGGATTTATAACCGTGGGCGAAGGAGATATTATAATAACTGATAAAGGGATAGAATTCTTAAAAAGTAATATAAAAAGGAGAAAAGAGCTGTTAAAAGAATCACTACATAAAATAGAACCATTTGCAACTGCGAAAGAGTTAGGAAGATTCAGATTAGAAGATTTAATGAAAATATTAGAAGAAAAAGGAATTACAGCTTATTCTGGTCCTTCTGGTTATCACGACTTACAAATAACTTTAGCTGAATGGGGAGTGTACTCTGGATTCCTAAAAATGAAAGGCGACGAGTACATTGTAGCTTAAATTTACTTACGATTTTTCGTAATCCAAGAAGGGTTTTTTAAATTTACGGCAAATATTTGGTTATGGAAGAGAAGCAAAACAACAAAGAGATTATAATTCATTATACTCATGAGGCAGACGTATTTAGAACAAGAGTCTTTGGAATACAAGATGGGCTAATAGGAGTTGGGGCTATAGCTCTTGGCGCAGCAGGTTATTCGAATGATCCTTTATTAGTTCTAGTTACTGGTTTAATAGCAACAATTGCTCAGGCTTTTTCAATGGGATTAGGCGAATATATATCTACTAGGGTTAGAAATCAGATAATAGACAACGAAATAAAAAAGGAAAAATATGAGATAGAAAAATATCCAGAAAAGGAAAGAGAAGAGCTGAAACAGTTCTATTTATCCAAAGGGTTACCAGAAGAGGAGGCAGAAGAAATATCAAGAAGACTAATGAAAAATAAAAATATAGTACTTCATGAAATGATGATTCATGAACTTAAACTATTTCCAGAAGAATTTGAAAATCCTGTTAAGCTTGGCTTAATTATGGCAATATACTTGATAGTGGGTGGCATTATCCCACTCATTCCATTTATATTCTCATTGTTTATGAAGATTCCTTTCATATTTGCAGTTATTATATCTTTAGTTCTTGTATTAACTACTCTTGGAGTTTTTGGTACGATGACAACTAAGTATACTGGGCTAAGCAAATGGAGAGGTTCTTTTGAACAAATAGGTACTGGTTTGTTAGCTTTAGTAGGAAGTTACATTGGGGGTATTATTGTAGGTCATTTCTTACCAGTTCATGTTGCTATTTAATCTCCAGCACTAAGGAGTTTTGATAGCCCTCTAGGTATTTTGGCTGGTTTATTTTCTTTTTCAAACAACTCTCTTCTATGAGCTTCAAGCAAGTTTGGCTCTAATCCTAAATATTCTGCAGCTGAAATCACTCTGCAACCACTATCTTTTGCTATTTCTTTTACAGACTTTAATACATTCTCATAGTTTAAATCCCTTAATACATGATGATCTATAATTGCAAATTCTAGTCCGTTCTTCACAATGGTTTCCATGTTCTTTACAGCTTTGTCTAATTCTTCTTCTGACAACGCTCTGCCAAGCAAGTAACTTAAGGGTCCATCAATTATTAAGTAATTTGGCTTAACTCTTAGTGTAAATTCAAGATGTTGATCTTTTGGTGCTCCTTCTATATCTGAAGTAAATATTGCAGTTCCATCTTGATCATTTATTCCTACCTGAACTACATAGCCTAATCTTTCGTCAGCCCCATGTGGCACAGCATTAGAGAAGAATAACTTTGTCGATCCAAACCTAAACTCCTTTCCATCTGCGATTTCCAATCTTTTAGGCTTATCTTTTATAGCTTTGAGAAATCTAGGAGCCCTCCTAAATTTTTGACTATTATTTATGTTATTAGCAGGGTCTTTGATGAATACTATTTTATTTTTGTATATATCTGTGGGAATTACATATCCAGGATCATGATGATCATAATGATAATGCGTTATAATTATTATGTCAACATCTTTTGCTACATCTGTTATTTTCTTAGCTAATTCAATTAACTTATCAACCTCTAATTGATGTGGAGGAAGACCATATCTTCTGGGGGCTAATGATACCGCTGGATCTACTAGTATTCTAGCATCTTTTGTTTCTACTAAAGTTGCTTGGGATCTTACTCCTAAACTTTCAAAAGCTAATGGTGTAATTTTCATGTCTCATAAATTATTATAATCTGATACTATTAATATCTAGTATTGTCTCTTTTAAGCGCCTTTTGAATTCCTCAAGATTTTGATAAGCCATTCTAAGACCATAATTCGTTCCTCTTTTCTCCATATATTTTCCGATTCCGTATAAGGCCAGTCCAGTGATTGTGGTTATATGAAATGGGTCGTCAAGTCCAAAAGCTATGAATTTTCCTACAGCTTGTATAGTTCTTCCTTTTGGTTCATAGTCGCCTAAAATTTCTTTCATATAAAATAAATTCTATGAGAACTAATTTAAGGCATTACTTAACATATTAAGGTATTCCATCTTCCTAACAACGCCTAAGAATACTTTATTGTTAAAAAATTTAATTTCAAATTACAAATATCTCATCTTTTTTAAGGTTGTTAATCACAATTCCTTTTTTATTAACGTATACCATATCCTCTATTCTTATTCCAAATTTTCCTGGTAGATAAATTCCAGGTTCTACCGTGAAAACCATATTCTTTTCTAACTTTCTTTTGTAGTTAGGGGCTATATAGGGCTCTTCGTGAACATCAATTCCTATACCATGACCAGTCCTGTGAATGAAATATTCTCCATATCCATATGAAGAGATCGTTTGCCTTGCAATTTTATCTATATCACAAGCCATAATTCCTTCCTTTACAGCTTCTTCTGCTTTCTGTTGAGCCTCTTTTACGATTTCATAGATTTTATTTACCTCTTCTGACGGTTTACCTACGCTAACTACTCTTGTTGTATCTGTTGAATAACCCTTGTATTTAACGCCGAAATCAAAGATTATTATATCACCGTCTCTTATTTCCCTATTTGTAGATCTTAAATGTGGCATTGAAGTATTTGGCCCTGAAGTTACTATTGGTTCAAAAGAGACTCCATCAGCCCCATTATTGATGAACTCATCCACCAATATTTTCGCTATTTTCCTCTCCGTAAGACCAATTTTAATCTGTGAAATTGTATCCAGGAATGATTTCTCTGCTATTTCGACACCCTTTTTCATTATCTCTATTTCATCATCATTTTTTATTATTCTGAGCTCTTTCAGTATTTCGCTAGCTTTAATAAGTTGTGAAGGCAAAAAATAATTTATAATATCTATTGTAAATAATGACCAAAGTGTGTCATCTAATGCAATAACCTTACCTTTTTCTATATTTAGTTTCTTATAAGGATTTTCATCATCGTTATATGCAATCACTGGGAAATTAAATTTTGAGAGTTGTTCTTCATAAAGTTTAGGGGCTAAGAAATAAGCGTTCCAGTTATCGATAACAAAGAATAAGGGTCTTTCCATTTGTTCCTCAATAAATCCAGTTAAATAAAACATATTGCTTCCAGGCCCGAGAATTATATAATCTATTTTCTTTGTTCGCATAAGTTCTCTTAACTTCTCTAGTCTTCCCATATATACTTTTTTAACTTGGCGCGATATATAACTTCTGTGGCTTTAGTATCTCTCGTCTATTCTGATAAGTACCTATTACACGAAAGTAAAAGATCTCATGCTGAGAATCCAGATAGGCTAAAGATATTAATCGAAGAACTTAAAGATTACAAAATAATTTCTCCATTGAAAGTAAATGAAGAAGATGTAAAACTTGTCCATGATAAAGATTATATAAATTTAGTTAAACTAAGCAGTGAAAAAGAAGAATGGTTAGATGTTGACACTTACACTAATAAATATACTTGGGAAGTTGCACTTTATGCATTAGGTGGAGCATTAAAGGCATTTGAAAATAACGGTTTTGCTTTAGTTAGACCACCAGGACATCATGCCGGTAAAAATGGCAGAGCTTTTAGTGCCCCTACATTAGGTTTTTGTATTTTCAACAATGTTGCCTTTCCCATTAGGAAGTATAACCTTAGACATGTTGTTATAATTGACTTTGATGTTCATTATGGTAATGGAACTCAAGAAATATTTTGGGACGATCCAGAGGTTATTCATATCGATATACATCAAGATCCTAGAACTATCTATCCAGGTACTGGTTATCCAGATATGATTGGAGGAAAAGATGCTGAAGGTACTAAAATAAATCTAATTGTTCCCCCCTTGGGTGGAGACGATTTATATGAAGACTTGATTCCAATGATTCAGTCTATAATAGACGACTTTAAGCCAGCAGTAGTTGCTTATTCAGCTGGGTTTGATGGTTTTGAAGGTGACGGTCTTGCAAATCTAAGAACAACTGAATGGACTTATTATAATTTGGGGTTAATTTCATTAAAATTTGAAAGGAGGTACGCGGTTTTAGAAGGAGGATATACAATAGGGCTGAAAAGAGGAGTCAAGGCTTTTCTTCAAGGGTTAGAAGGCAAAAGTATGGATTATAAAAAGAATTTATCTTCAGATGCGGTAAAGAGCCGGTTCAGGGAATATCTTTCTCAGGAGAAAAGGATACTAAGGGACTACTGGAAAATTTAACATGTATAATAACACTTTAAAGCCAAATTTGCAGCAGCGTTGAAGTCTCTATCTGCTTTATATCCACATGCTGGGCATACAAATAGAGATCCCAAAACCTCACCCCTTTTAAATCCACAATTAGAGCACACTTTACTTGTATTATAAGGATCTACTAGTTTGTATTTAATTCCCCTAGAATATAGCTGTTGTTGTAACTCAATCTCAATATTTCTCAAAGCATTTCCTACCTTGTTTTCAAATTCTCTTAAATCTTCTAGTGCAACAATTTTTGGATTTAAATCTTCTATGAATTTTACCACTTCGGTTATTGTTCTCTTTACCTTTGGTCTGATATTTTTTATTTCGACCACTCCTTGCGATTCTCCCAAAATTTTTATCATTTCATCAGTAATTAGGCCACTCCCCCAGAATTTAGCTTTCCATATTTTTCCGTTCCTTACTGCTACAACAGTTATTAAATGCCTTACCCCTATATCAACTCCTACAATGGATTTAGGTTTTTCATAAGCTAAATAAACCTTAATACCGTTTGTAAAATCAACTATCGCATATTTCGGTATTTCGGGTCTTTCGCTTTTTACAATCGCATCTATCCCTTTCAGTTTATATGGATTATTTCCAACTACTTCGATAGGACCATGTTTTATTTCATTTGTTGACAAAGCTAGATAATATAACTCTCTTGATAAATTTTTTGGAGGAGGTCCAATATCATGTCCGGACATTTTTAGAATTTTTGAGTACTCTCTAACATATTGTATCTCTTTGTAAAGTTCTTTTAATTTCCCATAATCTATTATTTTAGCTTCAACTAACTCTTCTGACATAAACATATTTACTCAAATAATTTATTTAAATGCTTTTAAGCGGGTATATCATTCTAAAATAAAGTAAAGAATATAGAATTTCAACTACCGAATGCCCTCCATATTTTAGATATGTAAACTAGTAACAGCTTTTAGATAGAAAATAGTTTGCTCCTACTTTAACCGCTATTATTCTATATATTTATAGTCATACCATCAAACGCTAAATTATAACCTTTAGCTATTCTTTTAATTTCTTCTTCTATTTGAGATGGTATATGAGTTATAATTACTTTTTTGCTATTGAAGAGGCTTATCAATTTTGATATATCTGTATGACCGTATTGTTCACAATCTTTAATACAAGTGCCTTCGTGAATTATTAAATCTGCGTCTTTACTTTCCTTTAATATTGGTTCACAAGGTTCTAAAGTATCCCCAGTATATACTACTTTCCTCTTTCCATCAGTTATTACGTAACTTACTGCATATATACTATGACAAGCTTCAACAGAGTAAATTTCTAACTCTCCAATTTTAGCTTTGGGTAATTCGTTTTCATAAACTATTGCAGAAATATTATTTCCTGTTTCTTTATAAGTCGACAAAAGTTTTGAAAAGCCAAAAGGAGAATAAATTGTAATTTCAGGCATTCTCATAACTTTTCTTTGAACTAAATGGTCAAACGCTCCACTTACGTGATCAATATGAAGGTGTGTTATAAATATAGCTGAAAAATCTAAGAGATTAAAATCTTCAAGTTTGAAATTGGCCCCAGTACCTAAATCGAGAAGAATTGAAGTTCCTTCATCACTTTTTAAGTAAATTGATGATCTTACCCTCTTTGAGCCAAAACTAGCGCCTGCTCCAGTTCCTATAAATATGATCCTCATAAGTCATCTCTCTCATTTATATCTACTAAATCATCACAACAAAGTCCAATACATTCATGTCCTTTTACTTCTTCCTCTTCCTCTTTAGTTATTCTAATCTTCCTCTTCCTCAATTAGCCTTTTCACCTCTTCATATGTTGGGCCTAAAGCGCCAATAATAGTTGTTGAGTATGCAGCAATTTTATTTGCTATTTTCACAGCAGTAATAATATCATAACCTTTTTCTAAATAAACTGCTAAGGCCGCGTTAAATACATCTCCTGCTCCTGTTGTATCAATAGGATTTACCTTTATTGTCGGTACTAATATTTTTTCATGCCTTGTAGCTATTAATGCACCTTTTTCTCCCATAGTAACTATGACTGCTTTTTTTACTTTTTTCAAAAGAACTTGCAGCCCGCTTTCGAAATCATCAGAATTTGTTAATTCCTTAAATTCAACTTCATTAGGGGTTAGAATATCAACGTAATCAAGAAGAGATATGTCATTAAGTATGGCAGGTGCTGGGTTTAAAATTCTAATGCCATTAAACTCTTTATATGCCTTCTTTACCACGTTCTCGTTAATTTCAAGCTGAGAAAGAAGTATATCACCGGCTAAGCTATTATCTAAATCCTCTTCATTAAGAAGAGCATTGGCCCCCCTATTTACAACAATCATATTTTGTCCTTTAGAGTTAACAATTATATAAGCTGATCCTGTTACAGCATTCTTTATTTTTACATAAGCAGTATCGATTCCTTCATCTTGCCAAAATTCAATTGCGTTCTTTCCATATTCATCGTTACCTACAGCAGCAATTATTCTAACTTTAGCTTTTAACCTAGCAGCAGATACTGCTTGATTTGATCCCTTACCGCCGTGACTAACATAGATCTCTTTTGCAAATACTGTTTCCCCCTCAGCTGGAAAGTCATCAACTTTTAATATAAAGTCTACATTATAGCTGCCTAAAACTGTTATCATCCTCTTACCCTCTTTAATTTAGTTATGATTTCATCTACAGAGTCTCCTACTAAGTACACAACGCCTTCGCTCACAATTAAGTCACTATTAATCCCGCTTTCACTAATTTTTAATATTCCTTTCTCGGAAGCTTCTAATATTGTTTTGTTTAAAGACACTACTAAAGCTACTCTCTTATTGAAACTCTTTAGTTTATCCGATATTGAATTTTTCACATTTATTAAAATTGGACCATCAATTTTTATTTTATCAAGATATTTAATTATTCCTCCTGCAAGACTTGCAACATCATTATAATCAGTTAAGTAAGCTACATTACTTTTTATATTTTCGTCAAGTACTTGAAGAAGTAAATTTGGGTCTTTTTCGAATACCCAAAGTAGTTTTTCTAATTCTTCTCTTGCATATTCTCTTTGAATAAGTAAATCGGCAGGAGCAAAAGGATCTACAGGACCATGGCCTTTGCCAAGGTCTAGAGAATATCTTATTGCTTGCGTTACAAATTCTTTTGCCTTAATTACTGCATTTTTCAGCTTTTCTCCTTTAGCTAAATACGCAGTTATAGCGGCAGAAAAAGTATCACCACTTCCGTGAGTATTTTTTGTATTTATTGTATCCCCTTTTAGCTCAAACTCATCAGAGTCAATTACAGCGTAATCAAGTCCATCTAATGTTGAACCACCTTTAACTATTACATTCACACCATATGTCTCATAAATTTTCTTTGCAGCTTTTCTTAATTCTTCTATGGAGTTTATCTTCATCCCAGAGAGTTTTTCAGCCTCAAACTTATTTGGTGTTGTTATTAGTGATATTTTTAATAACTCAAGCAGTGACGAGATTACATTTTCATCCGTAATTAAAGGAGCACCAGATTTTGCTATCATAACGGGGTCAAGAACAAGATTTATTTTGTATTGAGTAACTTTCTTTTTTACACTTTCAATTATTTTGCTAGATGCAAGCATCCCAGTTTTTGCATAAGAAGGTTTCAAATCATCCATAATTGCATCAAATTGAGCTTCAACAAATTCAGGAGGTACTTCTAGTACTTTAGTAACTGAATAAGTATTTTGAGCAGTTAAAGCAGTAACTACTACAGTTCCAAAAACGCCTAAAGCAGTAAAAGTCTTTAAGTCAGCTTGTAAACCTGCACCTCCTCCTGAATCGCTTCCTGCTATCGTCATTGCTACAGGTCTTCTCACAAATTAAAAATAGAGAATTGCTTTTTATTTCTTTACTTAGTAGGTCACTTTTGTATATTCTCAAACTAAACTTTTTTGTATGGACAAAGAGAGGAAAAAACACAGTATTTACATTCCCAAGAATATCTAGGCATTTTGGTCATTTTTAGAGTCTCTTCTGCTAACCTAATTACTACTGCATCATCCAATGGTTCATTAACGGTATATTCTGTTATCCTGTCCGGCGTTATATATACGAGAAGCCCTTTCTTTATTCCTGTTAACCAAAGATAAATTTGGAGTTGAGCTTTGTGATGTTCATGTGGTAGGCCTTTATCAGCTCTAGCGGTTTTTATCTCTATAACTGTTTTTTCTCCATCTATTTCTGCTATAGCATCGACTCTCCCTTTTATTTTTATTTGCTTATCATCTACCGGAATTACTTTCTCTGCATCTATTTCTGCTTGTGCGTTAGTGAAATTATTTTTTATGAAGTCCTCTAGCCCTACATGCACGAAGTCCCCTAATATAGCGGAAGGAGTAAAAACTTCTGACATTGCTAATTCCTTGTATATTTTCTCATAGTAATTTTTCAAAGGACATCTTACAAGATCGGTAACGTAAAGTGTGTTTTCTTCTTTCACATGAGATAGGTATTCTTCGAGTTTTTTCTTTAGAATTTTTTCTACGATCATTTGTTTTACACCTATATTTTGGTTAATATTTTACCGCTTCTTTCAGTCTTAATCCATATTCTAGGTCTTTTAGTTATTTCTAGGAATAATGCAATTATGTTCAAAACTATAACAAAATTCATATAGGCTAATGAAAGTATTGAATATGGAAATTCAATTAAGTGTTTTTTAGATATAGTTATAGCAGTTAGAAAGCTTGTGAATGATGCTAAGGATACAAAAGCGGTTGCAATTATGAAAAGTGATGATGGATATATTAAAATTAAGGAATAGTTAACTAAGTTTAATATCATAAATATTGGTGTAGTCACAATTAGTATGCCATCAATTAATCTAAAATCAAATTTGCTATTTTTTATCGTTAAGCCCACTTCAAAATGCCCTCTATACCATCTTAGTCTTTGCTTTACTAACCATGAGAGGTTTACAGGTACTTCTCTCCAAGCAACTATTGTTGGAACATAAATTATTTTATAACCTTTTGAGGCCAGCTTTATACTAAGATCAAGATCTTCTGTTAAACTATATTCGTTCCATCCCCCAACTTCATTTAATACAGATTTTCTTACAAATGTACAAGTACCTTCTAATGGTACAAAAAGGCCTAGCCTTGCTCTTCCAGCAATTGAGTATTCATAATACAATTCTTCAAGGCTAGCGAATCTAGCAACTATACTCTCTTTTACGTTTATAGGTATTAATTTTCCTTGAACTCCTGCAACTTGATTATCAGAGAAAGCTTCAGAAGCTTGCCTTAATATATCTAACCTTGGTACTGTATCCGCGTCAAATATGCCAATAATATCATACTTAGCAATCTTTACTGCATGATTTAGTGCTCTACTCTTACCATTAGGAACTTTTGCTGGAGGTAATTTTATACAACGAATTAAATCACTATATAAAGACTCATAATTCTTGCATACTTGGAATGTATTATCTGTAGATCCATCCTCTACTATTAAAATTTCGTATTTAGATTTATCGTATTCTTGATTAACCATTCTTTCTAATAATCTTCCTAATACTTTCTCCTCATTTTTTGCTGGTATAATTATAGAGAATGAGTGATCTGGAGGATCTTTATTATCTATATTTTCAACTCCTTTCCACGTAATACCATATATTGCTAAAAACGAATTATAAACGCTCCAAGACGAGACTAGAATGCTTAGAAGTGCTATTAATCCATCTAACATTATGTAAAAATAGTTTCTCCTTTTTATATTTCTTTCTAAGAGATCCTCAGACAGAATTCCATACAACTTTCAAAATTTTAACTCCTTTCATTATTTTCTCTTGAGATAAAAGCGAGATACTCAATCTTGCCATTGTTTCTTCTCCCCTTAAGAAAAATGATTTTGCTGGTACAAAGTCAAGTCCGAGCTTCACAGTTTCATAAAATACTTTCCAGCTATCTTTCTTAAATTAAGAAGTAAAAAGAAGCCGCATGAAGGTTTGTTAAAATCACTAAATCCTTCATCTTCAAGAGAATCAATTAGTGCTTTCATTTTTCTACTATAGTGAGAACATAAACATTTCATTATTATTTTTTACTACTCCCTTCTTTAGAAATTTAAGTACAACAAGCTGATTTATAGTAAATATAGAGAAATTCATTTGTTCTAATAAAGAAACTTTATTTGCTTTTTCGTTATCTAAGATAAATCCTACCCTTAATCTTGAAGCTATTATTTTGCTAAATGGGCTAATGCAAATTACCGTTTGTCCCTAAAGCAGATGACTTTGGAGAGGTTAGCGAATATCTCAAATCATCATAAAGTAATTACGCTCTAGGGACAAACGGTCTGGATTTCCACTAGCTAAATCTATTTTCAACTTTTTTAACAATTTGCGAAGCTAACTCAACTGGGTAAATTTCGATTTCTCGTCCTATACGAATAACCATTTTTCTCATTTATCTCACTTCTTATCCTGTATATAACAATTTCATTGTAGCAAAACATTCTAGTATAATTCGAATTGGCTTGAATATCGTTTTCGAAACTAATTTTTTGCATATTTGGTTTTTTATAATAGCATTGCTACTTCCCTCTTTATTGTGCCTAAGAGTTTAAAAATAAATAATATATAAGCTTAGGAGTATGGAATTAACTCCTAGACTTCAAGATATCATTTCTATTCTCAAAGAAAAGAAAGAAATGAATATAAAAGATCTGGCATTAGAGCTAAGGATTTCTCCAAAAACTGCTAAGGGATATGTCAGGGAATTGTATCGGTTAGGTTATATAGAAATAGAAGATGAGAATGTAAAACTGAAGACTGATAACCCAGATCAAAATAACGAGATAAAGAAGATATTAGAATCACATGAAATGGAAATTGTAAATTTAAAGAAAGAAATTGAAATGCTTAAGGTAGAAATATCAAAGTTAAAGAAATCAAGAAGTCATACCCAATGATAGTTTTAATACGTAAATAAACCACTCAAACATTTTTTCACTTTCTAATTTGCTCTGCCCTTTCTTTCTATCTCTAAAGGTTATTGGGACTTCTA
>ERZ1684502.61-NODE-61-length-31900-cov-206.668268_pt1 | contig 31900 bp, 28 predicted proteins | sample MGYA00580192_ERZ1684502 | MGnify/ENA primary metagenome ERZ1684502 (study PRJEB41476, sample SAMN13258264) | hydrothermal vent metagenome | biome: caldera [ENVO_00000096]; feature: acid hot spring [ENVO_00002120]; material: acidic water [ENVO_01000358] | place...
TTCTTTTTTATGCTACCCTTCGACGAGAAAGAGTTAAAAAATGCGTTTTTGCTATTTGCCTTTTTGGCAAACTTATTGATAACGTCATTTTCGGCCATTTTCTTATTCCCAGCAATCTCCTATTTATTTTTGCTTGTAGCGTTGATAACAGCTGTTATGAACTCTTTCGCCTTCTTCGCATTTAAGAGAAAAATTTTAGTTGCGGTAATTACAGCCTGGATGCTATCCTCTATCTCGAAGTTCCCATTCTCGCCATTTTCAATGGTTTTTGGCTATGTTTATGGCTATTACATTTTAGCTTTCCTAACAGCTATAACTGTGCTTTTAGGAATGAAAAACGCTAGGGTAGAAGATCTAATACTAGAGTATTATAAGAGGCTGGGGCTTCTCCCTCCTAGCCCCACAACCTCAATTTCGTTGTACCATTCATCGCCTTTCATTGCAATGCTTAAGAAGAACTTAAACTTCATTGAGTACAGAGGAGTAGCTTATCTAGGTGGAACGCCGTATAAAACGGTTAAAAGGGTGAAAATGTATAAAGTGCTAATTGTTACTGTCGTAGTTGGAATAATAACTTACCTAACTGTATCATTAGCAAAGAGTCAAAGCCTTGCATTTATTATAGAGAGCAATGTAGGCACATTTGCAGGGATTACAGTCATCTCATTTACTGCCGGTTCAGCATTTATTGGTGAGCCTTTATGGCTTAATTTGTCTGCGATGACGCCCGTCGAATTTGCAAGAAAGTATTTGCTAGCCAGAACCCTCACAGCATTTATACTTTTCTTACCAATCTCAATCTCTATCCTTCTACTTAACCCCCTAATGGGCATTGGTAGCTTATTTGTCCCTCTCGTTTCTATTTATAATGCATCAATTAATGCCAGGTTTAACCCAACATCAACGCCATATTATAGTGCCAGAGTTTTATTTGGTAGGCAACTGAGTCTTTTATCTGTCATACCGATCTTTTGAGATTTTTACTTTCCAATCGCTGGTGTAGTAGTTACCTTGGCTTTTAACTTTGCCTTTTCTATTCTCAAAGGGTTATTGGGAGAAAACATTTGAAAAGACAATAATTAGCCTTTGATTTTTGTTAGAAAGCTTACCTTACTTTTCCCTAATCCGTCTCTAAATTAAAAAGTCAAAGAAATCTTAAGTTGAAAAAGTAAAGAGAGTGCTTCATAGCTTTTTTCAAACGTTTCTAGGACTCTTAAGCGTTTGAAGTAAGAGTGGGTTGGTCGATGCGTTTTAGTTTCTTTTTGTTGTTAAAACTAGTAATAATCTGAAGCAATTCCTTCCCTCAGGATATACTTCGTCAATGACTTTAATTCAGTGCTTATCTAGCTTTGCTTTATCGAGATCTGGACTTTCTTGAGAGAAGTGGCTATTTCAATATCTGACTGAAATATTTGCTTATACGGAATTATCTGGTTATCTATGTCTAGGTTTTTTAACTCAATAATTACTCTGGTTTTAAACTTGCTAATTTTGTTCTGAGTTGAAGTAGCTATATGTACCAATTTATTGCTATCGATGACGAAGTAATAGGTGGTAAATATAGTAAAGCCTTCTTTAAATTCAGTGACTTTAACCATGGTAAACAAACTATAACTAACTACTACTGATAGAATCGGATAGTTTCATCTAGCCAATATTAGACAGCCTTATAAGAACATCCCCTTTTACTGACCAGTTAACACATGACTTAGAAAGTTTACCGACCAGTAAGCTGATAAATTATTCTATTTAGATTCGTTTATCCATCTAGATACAAAAAGTATCAAGTCCGATCAAAGGAAAAATGCTCTTTGAAGAGAACAGACTATGAGGAAAAGCCTAGGAATTAATACGAGAGAATTATTAAGACTTCCCCATAACCTCTCCAGCAATTACCGTAACTCCATTTTTCTCGGCAAGCTCTTTATCTTTTTTACTTATAACGTGGCAGACTAGAAACATCTTTGTAACTTTCATTCCTTGAGATTCAAAGACAGATTTTCTGTCTAAAAGCTGTTTTATTGCGTCTCTATCCCCTCTGGTTTTTACCTCGAAAATGTAAACTTCACCATCAGCAACTTCGTAAAAGTCAACCTCATATCTCCAACCTTTTTGACCTGCAACTCCTTTCTCATCTACAATTTCTCCATGCTGAACTTTATTTGGGTCAACTCCGTGAAGTGCTAAAGCTTCTTTGTATAACTCCATCATTGTCCTTTCCATTTTATGCCCAGACCTTGAGGTGAAAGTTCCAATGCGTTTATCAAGTTTTTCAATGGATTTCTTCAACTCCTCCCTTGTGTTTATTAGCTCTTTCTCTAAGCTTTCAATTCTTTCAAGAACCTTCAATTGTTGCTCATACAATTTTCTGATTTCATCACTGTGCCTTTTGTTTACCTCTATCAAATTGTTGACTGCTTCCTCTAGCTTATTAAGGCGGTCATTGTTATTTCTGACGATCTCTTCTAGCTTATTAATGCGGTCATTGTTGCTTCTAATTACCTCTTCTAATTTATCCAAGCGCTGATTATTAATTTTAATTAGCTCCTCGAGTTTGTCTATGCGTTCATTGATACCCCTTATTGCTTCCTCAAACCTGTCCAACCTTTTTATTATCAAGTCCTCTCTTAATTTTTCATAAACGCTCTCAACTATTTTTTGCATTAGCTCTGGTTTATTAAGAATCTCATTGACGAGGTCTTCAGCTTTCACAAGATATGATTTGACTGATCAAATTTAAACATTACTTTCAGCTAGGGGTTTTGAGAAAAGCTAGGTTAAAATTAGGGCAATCAATTTCAACAAAACTAAATCTGATTATACTGTAGTAAACATTTTATTAACTTTTAGTATGACACCAAATATTTTTAAAGAATTGTAAAATGAGATATAATAGATAAAGATAAATAAAAATATCTACTCAGAAACTACATTTACTTCGATGGTCTCTCCATCACTTAATGTTAACGCTATAGTGTATATTGCACCAGGCGGAATTGGGTACGGAAAACTAAAGTTAATAATTACTTTGTGAATTCCAGCAGTTAGTCGATAAGAAGTATTAACGGAAATGTTAGTTCCCACTATTTGCGCTTTAACTATCTCTACATATCCATTGCACCATAAAGGTATTACAGCAGTTCCATTAGCATATATCGTCCCAGTTTCTGCTTTTACTGTTGGCAGTATTATAAAGTTCACATTAACCAGAGGAATATTATTTATTTTGATGACTGTGCTGTTAAATTCTGCGGGCGTTACATTAAAACCATAAAAATAGTAGAGTGCTATATGCAATTTATAAGTTCCAGGCGATAAAAGTACACTAGCGTTTTGTTCAAAAAAACCATAGAAAGTTGAGAACTGCACTTGAGTTTTTATTTCCTCTGTAGAATTAGATATTGTAATTGCTGCGCCTATGGACGAGAAATATTTCTTTAATTCTGTTACATTTGCTACTTGGAATATGTATTCCCCTCCATTAGTTATTTTAATTGTTGTTGAGCCAAAAGCAGGCATGCTAGACTTAGGAGTTATATTTAAATAAATAGGTTTTACAGAGAGCATTTGCTGTTCTATTGTCGGGTGCTTTTGTATTGCAAAAACTACACTTACTAATGAAATATTTCCCATATCGACTTCAACGTCACCGAAATTTAAGGGAATTATACTCTCATTTACGTTATAAAGCACAATTAAAGTCAAGTTGTATGTTCCGGGTGACAGCATTAAGTATGCAGAAGAGTTTTGTTCAGGAGGCAAACTTAGCCATCCCAAGCTAATCATCTTATTCATTGTTGAATTAGATAGATTCATTACCAACCAGAAAGAAATGAAGTCCTTTTCTACTCCTTGATTTACCATTTTAAACGAATAATTCCCTCCTTTGTTTACTGTAATTGACTTTGCAGTTTTAATTGTAGCATATTCGTTAGGATATAAAGTGCCTAAATTAAGATTAATAACTGAGTGCTGAGCAATTGTTATGATTTGAGTTGAAGTCCGAGTCTCTGAAGTCGGTTTACTTATCAGGAGGTATCCTATAATAACTACTACAATTACCAAAACTGCTATTATTAAGGCTATTATAGTTTTGTTCATATAGAAATTTGAATAGAATTAAAATTTAAAACTATCTAACATAAAAGAAAAGCAATACTTTTATACATTATATCTTTACTCTTAGCATAAAAAAGGAAAATTAGCAAGGTAATTATCTTGACTTTATTCCTTTTATTTTTATCACTCAATCTTTTGTTACTTCATCAGTGCGTAGCCCGCACATCATATCTCAGCCGCTGGCGTATACATCATTTATTGCCTCATTTAAAATTACTGTTGTTTCCTCTATTATAAGCATTTCTCTCCCTCTTTTTGGCAGTTCAATCTGATAGGAATCAAAAATTTAGTGCACTTTTACCTAAGTTATTTAGGTGATGAATAAACTGGGGCCGGAGAGATGAAGAAGACTGCCTCTGCTGATACTAAAAGCATAAAAGCAAACAATATTATATTAAATTGAGCTGAACGGTGAGAAACTCTACCCGGACTGAAATATGATGAAATATATTAATCATTATAAGGAGAAAAATGACATTAGCGATAAGATTTGCTTTAGTAAAGGATGCGGACTTCGAAAAAGAATGTTTTTATTTGAGGCTGAATTCTCCTATCTTACAATAACTCATAGAAGAATTTATCCAAGGAGATAAGGTAAAGGAAAATTGATACTGACAAAGCCACCTTGCTCTTGCTAAACTCATCTATTGTAAGCAAATAGTCAATTTTGTTCTTTATTTTTACCTTTTTCTCCCACTTAACCTCTATTTTAATCCCCCTTGTAAAGAAATCAACTTCTTTACCACTTTTGTAATACAAATAAGTAACGTCAATATACTCCCTTGCTAAGTGCTCCCCAATAATTCCTTCAATTATTCTAGGTATCTCCTCACTTTCTACATCCTTTCCTAAGCTATAAATTTTCATAACCCTGAAAATGAAGGGATCAATGAAGTACACTTTCTTCATACTTTTATAGATTGGTAATCCGCTCTCTTCTCCTCTCCTAAAAATCCTAACTATAAAGAGCTTCTCCATTATATCTAGGTAATCAGAAACAGTCGTGTGAGAGATTAATAGCTCTTTTGCTATAGAGTTGTCTGAAATTCTACTTCCATAGCTCTCAATAATCTTTCTTGCTATAAACTTGAATAGTGTCTCTTTCCTTTCGCTTTTCAAAAGCTCTGAAAGGATTGCACCTTTATATACTTCATAAAGTAAAAGAGGGTTATAAACAAAGGAAGTTGCAAAGAATCCACCCCTTCTAACATACTCCATTAATGCCTTCTTGAATTCAGAAATATAGGAGGAGAGATGCAAGGCATTCTTATACATTTTATCCTTCTCTATAATGTCAACGCGAGGGATGTCAAGCTTCTTTACGAAAGTATTAAAATAAACTCTAAAATTAAGGGGGTAAAAAACGAACTTCTTTATTGGCCTCCCCGGTAACATTTCTTTTTCAAGTTAACAGAGAAGATCCAGTAACGTAAACTAGAGAATTGCTAAAGTAATCAGCGTTAAATAAGTGAAGTAATGCTGTATTCCAGTCGCTCACAGATGTTATCTCATCAGGGAAGATATACGCTTTCTCCTTGTTCACTAGCATTCTGTACTCATTAATCAAAGATATTAGTTCCTCTTTTCTTGAAAGAGCATCGCAAGAGAAGAAAAGAATTGAGTTTGGATTAACACCCTCTTCTAACAAGGACTTTCTTTATTGTAGTCTTTAAGAAAGTTGTTTTACCAACTTGCCTAGGACCTAAAATTAATGCGTTTTCTCTTATTGGTGGAATTATAACTTTAGCTCTTTTTACACGCTTATCCTCCAAGATCTTGTTTTTGTCTATTCACCAAGGTTTTGGAAGCTCATTTGTGAAATATAAGACATATTATATATTTGCTAGCAAGTTTAATATAAATTTTGCCAGTATACTGTCAATTTTACCGGAAAAATTGTCAATAAAAAATCAAAAATTCCGTTAAAAGTTATAGCTCGCTTTTACTTATTATTTATGGTGATAAATAAACTGGGCCAGAAGGATGAAGAGATCTGCCTCAACTGATGCCCTTTAGCGAATGCTTAACCAAAAATATAAAAACAAAAATACAGAGTATACTACACTGAACTGTGAAGAGCCTAGACCAGGCTGAACTGTGATGAATAAACTAAATAAGTAGTACTTAAACCTATTATGCTAAAAAGTATCATATGGTAATGTCTGCCTCAAGTTCCATGTAATTCTTCGAATAATATTCTATCATAACTAATGGCAATTTTATTCTGACTTTAGTTATATTATTAAGAAGATTGCAGTTGAATGTTACAAGTATACTACCGCTCCCCGCTGGTAAATAAACAGTAACTTCTGTACTATTTGGATAAGAGAGAGTAAAATTAGCAACAGGGCCAAGGGTGGCAGAAGAATAAATCGTTATTTTCATACTGAAATAAGAGAAGTACTTCTCTAGCTTTTGAGTATTTAACAGTACAAAAGTGTAATTGCCGGATTTAGATACCCAAAATATGGCAGCATAAGTAGCATTCTTGACGTTAGTAACATATAATATCTCTATGGGGAGAGTACTCTCTGATTTTTGCAGCTGCAATTCATAATATTCATATGTATCTACTCCCATCACAGCAGCTATAGCGAGAATAACAAGAATAATTGATATTATTTCTCCTCTCATTTTCTCACGAGATAAATAAAGTATAAAGGCTTAAATGAATTTTACTGAGACAAGGATCAGAAGTTACAATACAAGACTAAATAAGTTCCTAAAATTAAAATGGAGACATATTTTATGCATGACGATAGCGATGAAAAATTTCATGCTGATAAATTTAGCGGAGTCAAATCTGCATGTCCCAGAGCCAAGTAAATCCCCTTTCTCTTGCACTCTTCAATTAGCCCTTCAGTTGCATGTTGTGCATAGATCATAGAAATTATTTTCTTCCTTTGAAACTCTGGCCTAATCTCTAACAACTTTTCAATTGCTCTCTCTAATTGCTTAACAGTCTTTACTCTGGCTCTAGCCTTAACTTCCCCTAGAATCACTTTATCGCCTAAGTCAGCAAAGATGCCAAACTCAATAACGTTGTCTATTTCAAATGATCTAACTACTACACTAATGTTGTATTCATTCTTTAACTTATTAGCTAAGAACCTCCTTGCCACATCCTCAACTTGCATGGAAAGGTTATGAATTGAGTTATTTATATCTCTAAGCTATTTGATCATCTTGTCCTGCTTCTTGTCAATTGACTCTAGCTTATTGTTCATTATGTTTAAAGTACCCTTAATGTCTGTTAACAAAATATTCTTAATGTCTGCTAGCTCATTAAGGGCTTTTTTTTTCCTGCAAATCCTCAATACTTTCAAGTCTTTTGTTTGTTTCTTCTTGATTATTTTCCAATTTTCTAACTCTATCATTTAAAGTTTTCAAATGCTCATTCAATTTTCTTAATTCATTGCCGAACTTTTTGAACTCATTAATAATAATAGTTAGCTCTGGCTTTAAAGTCTCAGCTATTTTATTAACAAAGTCTGTACTGCGTGATGACTCCTCAACTAATGTTTTAATGAACTCTTTGTCACTTTTTAGCTTTTAGTAATTTCTTCAGCGCTCATAATATGAAACTTGACTAATAAGTGTAAAAGGGTAACTTTCGGTTAAGACTTCTTTTTCTTCTCATTTAAGATTACGCTCAATGACAATAACGTTGCTATTAAAACATTTTTCGACTTATCAAATATCTCTTTTTCATTCATTCATTAAAGAGATAAAGCGTGATAGAATATTATCAGTAAGCATTATAAATAAGAGAAAAAAATAACTTATGGAAGAGACGCTTAAGCTGATTAGAGAAGCAATATTGAATATTGCAAAGCAACACAACATAAAGATAGACAAAATAATCCTTTTTGGCTCTAGGGCTAGAGGTGACTACAAAGAGGACTCTGATTGGGACATTTTAATTGTAACTGAAGAGAAATTAGATAAAAAAGACACGGGAAGATTTCTCATATGACGTATCATTATCTTTAATTGATCTGTTAGATAGTCCAGTAGATATTTTAATAATAGATAAAGAAGATTATGAGGTTAAGAGAAACTACAATGGGTTTGTTATTATTGGGCAACTATTGAAGGAAAAGGAAATTTGAAGAAAGAAACTAAAGAATTTTTGGAGATAGCCGAAGAAAGAAGTAATAAAGCTTTAGAGGTCGGGTTAATTAGAAGTGCTTGTTATTGGGCCCAACAAACTATAGAGTTATTTTTGAAAGCTTTTTAATAGAGAAAAACGCCTTTGACCCTAAGAGACATAAAACTCATAATTTACTTTTTTGGCAAGAGAATGTTATAAAATTGATAGAAATTTCGAAGAGATAACTAAGATGAAAAAGTTAGACTTTTTATCGAACTTTTCAGAAGGGTCAAGGTATGATATGTCAATGTCATTTATTAAAAGTATTAAAAAAGAAGAAGGTGCCAAAGAAGCAATTGAGATGGCAGAGAAAGTTAGAAAGTTTGTGTTAAAAAAAGCTAAACATAGCCAAGAATACTTAATCATCGTCTCTATTATCTGTATTAATTATGACGTACTACTAATCATCCTAGTAAAAGAGATACGTCGAAACAGTATTAAGTCTTAGTTGCTCATTATAAATTTACAATTCTTACCTCTTTCCCTGTTTAGAATAGCTCAGAGAGGGTGACATTCCTCATCAATCAGGGGAGCCGAACTTTTCAGCATCATAAAACTCTTAATCAGATGCCTTTTAAGTTCAGCTGCGGACTAATTCATCACAAAATCAGGGCGGGAAGCATCATCACATGTAAAAAATATCCTTTCATTCATTTAAACTTTCCTCATAAAGGCTTAGCTTTTAACTTTCCTAGCACGAAGTACTTAACTTTTTCAATAACTTCAATTACTCTCTTATCCTCATTTTTGTCAAAAATTGCTGTATTATTAAATGAGTCATAAGCCTCTAGTCGCTCAAAAACGTCAATAAACTCTTGAAACCTCTCTTTAAACTCTTTATCAATTTGTATGCATAACTTTACTAATTCAACTATATCATTTGGAATTTCAAACTCGCCATTGAAAAATAAAAATGCCTTAAGAAGATCTCTAACAGCTAATGGGCAAAAAGGATAAATACACTCTTCTTCAAGCTCTATGACTTTTAATTCTCCTAAAGCTCTTTTCAGAAGATATTCAACGTCTTCCTGAATTTTGCTATACCACAGAAGCTTCCCTTCCTTTTCTGCATAGTAATATAAATATGCTGGGGTTTTATACTCTTCAAATGTTCTCTTATCAACCACAATTAGCTCTACATCTTGATCTATGAAGTTATGAAGCTCCGAAGTTATCTTTATTGCAAAGTCTTGTTCTTTTTCTCTGTTTAACTTATCTTCAGTTACAATTAAAATGTCCCAATCAGAGTCCTCTTTGTAGTCACCTCTAGCCCTAGAGCCAAAAAGGATTATTTTGTCTATCTTTATGTTGTGTTGCTTTGCAATATTCAATATTGCTTCTCTAATCAGCTTAAGCGTCTCTTCCATAAGTTATTTTTTTCTCTTTTAGCTTTATATAAGCTATTTATTAGTATAGATTGGTCAACTTCATTTTTAACACCTCTAAGCTCAGAGAGGGAGCCATTCCTCATAGATCAGATTTTCAGAACTCTCATCACTCACTTTAATTGCACATTGAGCTTGCTTACATGTCTCTTATGCGCTAAATTTTTTAGTAAGTAGCCATCTTTATGCATCATTTTTAGGAAATGAAACGTTGTTGCACTTCAGTGCCATTTTAGAAAAGCATAGAGATTATGCCACATCACTCCTCTCTATCAACAACAATAAGGTTGTGGAACTCCGGTTAATTTTTTATTCGCTTATCTCTCCCTATCTTTTTATATGCAAAAACTATGATGAAAAATGTTAAGGGGTATTTCACCTATTTTAGGAACAATAATTATTTCAATAATAACTTTAGGTATTTTTGCAGCTTTGCTATATGCATTTAGCTATAATATAATTGGTATTATAACATTAAAGGTAAAGGTAAGCGCAGCAGCCCAAATATTAGTTAATTCTTCTAGTGGCGAAGCTTACTTGCAGTATTTTTTGGTAAATGGCAACAATTTCTATGTCCATATAACTCATATAAATGTTGCAAATCAAACAACTATAAGTGTGAATATTACATTAAAGCCTGGCGAAACATATGAAAACGTTATACGATTGCCAAGTACGACACATTTCCAAATTGGCAACTATTATACTGTAGTCTTTGTTGGTTATACCGCTTTTGGTACTACATTTTCAGTTAATGCTACTGCATTAGCTATTAATATGCAGAAAGAAACTTCTCACAGCACTATAGCAGTTTATTGAACATCTATAAAAGCGAAAAGCTAAAACGCATGTAAATTTTAAAATCGTTTTTTAGATACTTTAAATAGAAGAGGGCCGATGAGAGTGAGGTCCCTTACTGATCTCTGATGAGCACCGGTTCATTCCTCGAGGCCCTGGCTATCTCACCCTTTCACGGTAAAACCTCCTAAGTATATTATATATAATAGGTATAATTTGCTTGTACTCAATTTTTGCCCATACTATTTTATCCTTTTTACCTACATCTACTACTATTTTGTATGCCTCTTTTTCAACTTCAATTATCATATCCATTTGCTCAATTTTTAGCTGATTTAGCTCTTTCTTTACTGTATTTACACTAGGCCAATAAAGGAAAAGGGCTTCATCTCCATATTCGCTCTCAAATTTTCCTCTCCCAAGAACTATAAATTGAGATAAGATTCGAGATACTATACCTTCTGCAATTTTAGCAATCCTTTCCTCATCATCTCTAATAATAATTAGCTGCTTATTTAAATCGTCCTTCAAGATGAAATACTTTTTACCATCTTCAGTAGAATATTCATAAAGCTCCATCATTTTACCTAAGCTAAACCTTTTGCATGGCTTTAATGCCTCTAATAAGGAGGAAGATGTAGAGGAAAATTCCTTGTCATTTAAATCAAGTTCTTTTTTCAACAAATCTTCGGAAGACATTTTTCTCAAAAATTACTTATCAACTAAATATTTATTTTTTACTAAGTAATTTAGCTTCAATAAATAGTGTTCTCAGCTAACTAAGAAAATTGCCTCATTTAAGCGGGTCTTCATCACAATTCAGCTCATGACCCCTTATTTCATTGGCATATTTAAAAATAGTAAGAGCGATTTTAAATCTTATTAGGTTAGGGGAAAAAAGAAGGCTGTGTCTATTTTAGCGATAAAATTAAATACTTCTAAATACTATTAAATACTTAAAAAAATGACAAGCGACGAAAAGCTCTATAAGCTCAGCGATTTTGCAAAGTTAATGGGAGTTAGTCGCAGTGCTGTAATTAAATGGATTAAGCAGGGAAAAATTAGAGCTGTAGAAATTCACGGAAGGTGGTATATACCAGAATCTGAGCTTGAAAAGCTAATTAAGGGGACATATGCCGTTGTGAAAAGAGTTGCAATTTACGCTAGAGTAAGCGGAAATACACAAAAAGATGATTTAGAAAGGCAGATAGCGTCTTTAGAGGACTACGTGAGAAAGCAATTTCCACAAGCTAACTACGTGATTGTTAAGGACATTGCAAGCGGTCTTAAGGAGGACAGAAAAGGACTGAAGAAACTGATAGAGTTAGCAAGAAAGAGACAGATAGACGCTGTGATTGTCGCATATAAAGACAGACTAACGAGGTTTGGATTCGCATATTTAGAGGAGCTCTTTAAAGCTTATGGCGTTAGGGTCATTACAGCTTTTAATGAGGAGCCAAAGGACTATATGCAAGAGCTTGTAGAGGATCTAATAGAGATTGTTACGAGTTTCGCTGAAAGAATTTACGGTAAACGTAGTCATAAGTACAAGAAAGTTGTTGAGAGTGTCCAAAATGCCCTCAAAGACCCTTAAAAAGACAGTGACATTAGAGTGTTATACCAATCATGTCGGGAAAAGAATTCTCTCTCAGATTGAGTCTGCTTACAAGAAGATGCTTGTAGAGGAGATTGAATTTGCATTAAAAAATCATGCAACTCAGAAAATCCTCCACCAAGAATTTTACAAAAAATATCGCAAGGAGTTCCCATGGTTGGCAACGCGTGTAATAAAAGGGACTTATAGAGACGCCCTTAGGAGAGCTAAATCGTTTAAGGAGTTAAAAAGAAAAGGGATGGCAAAGACTGATAGACCAGAAGTCAAAAGAGTTACAATTACATTTTCTGACTCGCAAGACTGGAAACTGAGAGACGGTGCAATTTGGATTAAGAGCAATGCGGTCAAGGATGAGTGGTTGGAGCTAAAGTATAGGGACACTAAGCTTTTGCATAAGTATTTGTACCAAGGTTGGAAGTTAGCTGAAGAGTTGAAGATAAAACTAGTTGATGGAAGAATTTTCTGCTATTTAACTTTCAAAAAAGAGGTTGAAGTGAAAGAGAGCAAAAACATTTTGGCAGTTGATATTAATGAAAATAACGTTACTGCCGTACTTTTTAAAGACGGGAAAATTGCTGAAGCTTACAGGATTGAAACTGGTCTTGGTAACCTAGTTATCTCTTACTCAGAAAGGAGAAAGAGAATAACTCAAGGTAGATCAACAAAGGACAGAGAAGTCAAAAAAGCGTTAAAGAAATTAAGGGAAAAAGAGAGGAAGGAAGACATCGTGTATAAGACAGCTGACTTCTTGGAGGAAATAGCTGTCAATAACGACGCTATTATTGTAGTTGGTGAAGTGTTTAAGGGGAAGAAAAAGATTGAGGAAAGGACATACAGTGACAAACTGAGGCACAGAATTCATCAATGGAGCGTTAATAAACTTGTTGAAGTGCTGAACAACAAACCAGTGTATGTAGATACCATAAACGAAGCTTATACTTCAACAATAGACCCCTTTATGGGAGAAAGGCTAACGAATTTTACTCCCCTGATGATGCGCTATGCGCGGAGGGGGAGGAAGGGAGTCCACGTTGTGAAGTTTAAGCTGAGAATTGCAGAAAATGGACTTGACAGAGACTTAATAGGAGCAATAAACATAGGTTTAAGATATTTGAACTCAAATGGGAGCCCAATGGCGTTGGGCTCGACTGAGCCCCATGCGGTGTGGTTGAAGCTAATGATACCACACCTAGGGCTAACCCTACCCATGGAATTAAAAGTATTGAAAAATAAGTAAAAGTACCATGGGTAGGGAAACGCTAAATAGTATGGCAATGAAAGTAACACTTATAACGCGTAAATTAGAGACATTAATAGTGATGAATGTTTCCGTTGCTGATTTTGTGATGATTATTTCCTCCCACTGATAGCTGGTTAAGCTTAATTTATTGAGAGAGTATAGCACTAGGCAACTGTCAATTTTAAATGAAAGAGGTAATGATGACAGTGAAAGCCTAACTACTTAGAAGAATTGCTGAGTAACAGTTTTTAATTGCCTAACTGAAAATCATTTGATGTTTTATCTTTTTTATTTGTCTTTACTCCCTATATTAATAGACTTTATAATAAGACTTCACAGAAAAGATGAAAAAGCAATAAAGAAATATTTTTCTTACGCATTTTTGACGTTTGCAATAACATTTACTCTTAAACCTCAATTAGTCTTCTTAAGTGAACTTGTCTCCCTCTTAATTATACCTTTATTCATATACGAAAATCCTTATTTTAAGAACTTTTGGCTAATTTACGCATTGCTCGTTGGATATTTTACTCTTCACAATTTAATTCAGCTTCTGCTTATTTACGCTCTAACATCAATTGCTATCTTAGCATTTAATTACTTTGAGAGGAAAGAACTGCATAGAAAAATAGTGCATATAGGGTTAGGATGTCTCATAGGATATATTACTTTGATAAGACCTCTTTACGGTATCTACTTTATGTCTTTATTGCTTATCATAGGGTCTTTCTTATATTTAATTAGGAGAAATTATCCTGTTAGCCTCTTTTTAAAGGAATACAGCAAAGATGGGAGCGGAAAAGAGGCCTTTACCTTAGTTATAGGAATTTTAGTTTCATTTATCATAGGTTTTTTAATAGGAATAAATCCTTACTTTGCTGCATACTATCAAGCTTGGGTTGACGGCTTATCTGCAATATTCGGAGTGAAATCTAAGGGAAAGAGTTTAAGGGGATTTATAGGCGGAATTGCTGGAGGTATAATAGCTGTACTTGCTACTAAAACAAATCCTTTATTTGCAATTGCTGTACCCCTTGTAGAATATAAAGTGAGGAAGGTTGATGATAACTTAGTAGTTCCTATTATTACTCTTTTACTTTATATTTTGGTTACTAGAATTTAAGCAAAAGTGTTTGCTTAAGCTTATAACATGTAGAGTATTAATTATTATTGATCTGAGTCAGTGATGTAGCCTTGCGTCTCTGATTTTTGTGATGAACACAGTCTTTGTTCATTAGTGTCGCTTACTGCGAAAGTATATGTGAAACGGCAAATTTCACCCAATTGGTAGAAAAGAGAAGATTACATCGTTAGAGTTGATTTCCGCATTTCTACTATCGGAGAATAGCCCAACCCTAATGTATGCCCTTCCCCGCTTAAAGTAAGAATTGTAGTAATAGGTGATATACTTGAATGTACACTCATTGGACTAACTTCTTCAGGGGCTAGTATGAATTGAGATGGTTGTAATGTAAAACTCACATTAAGTAGTGGATACACCGTTGAGCCGTATCCTAGCCCAATCATAGTATTATTGAATGTCACAGGTTCACTACCATCATAAATGGAGTAATATTGCAATGAAATGTAGAGGCTGTATCTACCGGGTGACAGATATATAGTATACTTTTGATATGAAGCTCCTAAAGTAATAAAATCAAGAAGAATACCTTCTCCAAATACCAATTCATTACTCGTAGTCTTATTTGAAATCTCTAAAGTTATCTCAAATTTTAAGAAGTCATTCTCTATTTCAGGGAAATTCAATAGGTAAAATGTATAGTATCCTCCCTTGTTTATCTGAATAACTGTTAAATCTGTAGCTGAACCAGAGTTGAAAGATTTTATTGTACCCAAATTAAGAGTTGTTGTATTTATTATTGATGGATTTGTTTGCAGTTTTATTTGTGGAGTCTGATTATTCAATGAAAGTTCTATGTCAACCAATTTATATATCGTAGAACCATATCCTAATTCTATTACTGGTAAGTTGAAGTTCGTAGAATTTACAGAGAGAGAACTATCATATACTAAGGTTATGGATAAATTATATTCTCCGGGTAATAGATATATGCTACCAGTGGTATAATACTGCTTGAACCCGAATATTGTAAACCATCCTAATGTCACATTTTTATTGTTTACTGTTATGTTAAAAATAAAATCTGGAAAATCGTTCTCTAAATCTTGTGTATTAACCAGATAGAATGTATAGGTGCCTGCCTTACCTACAATTAATGGTATTGAAGGTGTGCAAAACACACCAAAAGTATTAGGACCTACTGTACCTAAATCTAGGGTTATTGGTTCTATAGATGATCCTTGTTGTAAATTTATTATAGTCCGGGTATTAGGGGAAACCGAAGTCTGAACGCGATTAATAGGTATTATAGTATTTAATTTTTGCATAATTAAAAATATACCTACAATTACTGCTAAAATTACTATAATACCTAGTACTATTGCTATAATAATAGATCTCTTCATTAGAGAGAAATACCAAAACTACTATTTAAAGTTATAGGTTAAGCTTCTATCTAATAGCAAATTTCGGCAAAGAGAGTTCATCTTGTTAAAGGAAGATTGTCATGTAACGTAAGAAAATAACTTGATTTATACAAGACTTGCACGAATACGTTTAAATATTGCTTTACAGTTTTTCCTCACATGAAAATATATCCTTTACTTCTTCTCCTATTTCTTCTTTTTCAACTTACTGCAATAGCAATTGTAATTCCCAACGAGCCAGCTCCTATGGGGATTAGCTATTATGGTATTAATTCTGACGGGGCTACTTATTCAATAAACACCACAGCTTGGCTAGGTGTAATTACGATCTACAATTTGTCAGCAAAAGATAGTTTCCTTTCTCAGCCCTACACTGTATCATTTCAACTAAACACTGTTTTACATTATAACTGGGATGGGAAAACTTATGCTCTTTGGATACAAAACGTTGCATTTTACAATACAGAAACTCATGAAGTGTGGTTTGAGGATGTAATCTGGAATTTCTCCTTACCTCCTGCAATGCTATACGTTGAAGGCAAAGGAATTGTTAGCTACTTCAGCGGGCAGTATTATTATTCTTACAGTTCTCCCAGCGAAGTTAACTTAACTCTGCCAGCTACCATTTACCTCTTGATAAATGTTTCAACACAGAACCAAACTGTTTTGCATTTTTACTACAACATTGACCATGGCAAATGGGTTAATTATGATAACGTGATTCTGGAGGTTCGAAACGTCTCAAACGTCTATTTTCTTGTTAATGGAAGTGAATACCCGCCAACTGGTCATTATTACGCTACCAGCCTTGTCATTGGAGGTTATGCTTATTCTTCCATTGCATATATTAAATACGCAAATTTAACTCTTCAGCTCTTTTATTGGAATGGCCATAACTGGCAAGAGGGAATAAGTGCTTATAATTTTGATTTAGTTACTGGAGAAAGGGTTGATAATGTTACTGTCAAATTAACTTTTATTGATAACGAACCGGCAGCAGTTATAACTTCTGGCCTTGGAAATGCGGGCTGGCTATGGACTGAGAAAAACGTTTCCATACTCACTATATATACAAATGTGAAGAGTGGGTATGTAATTTTATTTAACTCTAAAGGGGGATATCTCAACGTCTCCTTCATTAATAGTCTTGTTAATCTAACCTTAGAAGCCTCAAATTACACTGTTTTGCTCTATTCTTCAAGTGAGCTAGTAGGTAAAGCTACAGTAAACCTCGCTAAACAGTATGTGTCAATTACAATTAACAAGCTAACGCAGAGCCAAACAAATACTTCTATCACCACTTCATCTAACGCTTTAACACGGTCTATGCAGAATACTACAGTAATAACACAAGAACACTTAAAATCGTCTTCTGCTATAGCCAAAATCTCTAGCGAACAACAAGTAAAATTGACTTTACTTGTTGCAACTATTATTACGTTGATTCTCGTCTTACTTATTTTGTTAAAAAGAAAGAGATTATAACTAAGCCTATAGAGAGTAATATAAACTTATAGACTATTTCTCTTTGAAATGAAGTTTTGATAAAAGGTAAATTAGGCGAAAAAATGTTATCGCTTATGTGAAAATTGCTTAACTAATTTTTCGCAAATACGAAAAACTCGTATTTTAAATACGGTGACTACAGACAATACTAATGGCGATAATTTTCATAGATGTAGAAAAATTGCTTCAACTTTTTTCGTTCTTGTAAAAAGTTATCCTTATATACTTAATCTTTTTAGTAATACCTATGGAGTTAGACTTATCAAGATTACTTGAAGAGGCAAAGGATCACGCTTCTCAAAATGGAAAGATTATTGGAAGGGTTACTCGTTATGAAGATATAACGATAAATGACAGCGAATATATTGGCGTTGACATAGATTTTGAGAACTATTTAGAGGCAGACATAAAACGCGGGCAGTATTTGGCTATAAGAAGCATTATACGCCCGGTAATCATTTTAGGTCAGGTTTACTCAATTTCAAGGTCAGATGTATTTGCAAGGATGGGAATAAAAGAGGTTAGCTATCACGAAGACCCAACAACTATTGCTACTCCCGCTTATGTCGAAATTAAGCCAATAACTGAGGCCGAGTACTATTATGACGGAGAGTGGAAAATTAAAACGATAAGGCCTGCAGTTTCTCCAATAGACCCTCAATCCCCAGTTTTCATCCCTAGCCCTAGCTTAATAACTCAACTATTAAATATTCCCTCTGAAGGGGTTGCAATAGGCAAGATATTCTCTGGAGGAAACGCGATTGATGCAACTGTAAAACTTGACGAAAAAGCTTTAACTCATCATGTTTTAATCGTTGGAACTACTGGTGCAGGTAAGACTACTTTGCTAAAAACAATTATTTCTGAAGCCACAAAGGCTAAAATCAAAACGCTAATTTTTGATAGACAAGGAGATTTTGTCCGTTACTTAATAGAAAAAGGAGAGAAATTTGCAGTTGTTATGCCAGTTGTTGAGAAGGAATCTCATGACATATCCCTTCAACATTATGCAGAGGATTTCAAATCGTGGTATGAATGTAATAACTTTGAAATAATTGAAAGAGGGAAAATATATGATAAGGAAGTTTTAGTCTCGTGTGGTAACAGCAAAATATTCCTCATCCCGTACTCAATCAACTTCTATTTTAATATTAAGAGGTTTAACAAAATAACTCCCTATTTTACGCCAAGAGCTTCAATGTATTGGGAGCCAATAGTTGAGAAAATGCGTGAAAAGCTTGATCAAGCAATCAATCAAGTATCAGAAGTTATCGGAGGAGAAAAGAAGAAAAAGGATGTTAAAGATCATATTATTGAAACTATAGCAAATTATCTTACTCCAGGGAGGTTAATTGAAAAAAGTATAATATTTAACCTTGACGATCTGGCTACAACTTTAAACCTTGATAAAAATAAACTTCCTACGAATGATAGAGACTTTCTTGGAGGAGTTATAAACATTAGTGCTTTTAACAAAAGAAGGATTATGTACATTAATATAGAGAAAGCATTTAAAAAGGCTATGGAAGAGTTAGATTTACATCAAAGTACCAAGGATTTAATAATTAGAATATTAAGGGCCTATGATAGTTATGGTATATTTACAGTACCAAATACCTATAACTTTTTACCAGAAGAAGTGTTTTCGAACTATGATATTGTTGTAGTTGACTTATCATTCGTTATGAACAAATCAGCATCGATTGAGGCAGTAGCCACTATAGCTTACAAGATCCTTGATGATTTCTTTATATGGAAGGATACAGAGTATCAGAAAACGCATAAAGGAGGGGATTTAACCCTAGTAATAATGGATGAAGCCCATGAGTATTTCCCTCAGTCAAACAGAGAGGATGTTGCGAAAGACGTAGTTGAAGAATTAATAAACAAAATTATGAGGTTAGGGAGAGTTAGGAACATTGGAGTCATTCTAGCTACCCATGTTCCAGACGACTTAAATCCGCTTGTATTACAGTTAACAAATACAAAAATAGTTATGAGGAACGAAGAGCACGTGCTGAAAAGTTTAGGCATGGAGAAGTTTAAGGATTTCCTTAAATACGCTCAGCCTGGTATGGCTATAGTTAACTCACTATCATTTAAGGAAGTTCCAATGATTGCTCTATTGCCATAATCCGCCTTCAAGCATCTGTTCGCTTTTATCCTTCATATATGTTAATTTATCGTCGTGAATTATGTTTAATTTCCCAGATGAGAACTCATAAGCATAGATGAACAGCGACCTAGCTACTTTTTTGCTCTCCTTATCTGCTAGCTCAATATAGCTTGGCAATAGGGTTTTCAGACTTATGCTAGATAAAACAACGTGAAGATATTCGTTATTTTCCGGCTCTTTTGCCATCTTTTCACTTATACTCTCGATCCTTAGGAAATTCGGGTTCAAATGTCTGTTCAGCCTTATTATGACGTAATAGGAGTATTTAGGTGGGACATCATCTAGCACTACTTTACCTTCGTGCTCTACCTTGAGTTTATATTGTATTTTGAAAGGACCGACTATGCAAACATACGAGTTCTTTTGTTTGCAATACCTTTCATCAATAATTTCAAGTATAGTAACGTCTTTTGCATTTATATCTCCAACAATTTTCTTTACCTCATCTACTGAGTAAATTTTCCTAGAGTTTTCAAGCCTTTTAACAACGCTAATTACTTTATCGTTGAGAGCTTGTATCCTTTCGCTAACAAGTTTTCCATAAGCAACTCTGTGCATTTTTCTTGCCTCAGTATCTAAAGCAAATCCCTCAGTTATCTCAAGGGGAGTAGGGTAAATGGGGCCGTCAAGTATAACGTAATCGTGATCTCTTATAACCTCTTTCAATCCCAATGTCTCAGCCTCAGTCCTTATTTCGTCAGCTATATCATCTAATTTGTACTCATTTCCTGGCTCATTAACGTAATAATAATCAGTTTTGTTTTTAACTCTTATCAAGGTGGAGGGCAAGTCGTTTTCGATCTCTTTCAAAAATGAGGAATAACTGCTTATCCCCATATAAGGTGTATTTATATTTATTGGACCGTGAATAAATCCCTTAACATTGCTATAAATTGCTAAGCCTATGAGACAAGTGTTAACAGACAAATCTCTAAGATAACGGCTGGAAGAGTCTAAAGAGGCAACCTTCTTGTTATATGTACGAAAATAATTCAGGGAGAAAGCTTTAGGAGAAATATCTCCTAAAGCCTCGACACTCATAACTTTTTCCTCTATATCATGCTCAGGATTTCCCTCATTATTAACGAATACGTTATACTTTCTCTTAACCTCAGCAATTAAGTTTATTGTGCTCTCCAAATACTTCTTCCATTCCACACTTATTTTTACTCATAAGGAATAATAAACTTTGATAAATAGAGAGAAAAATTACGGATAATTTTACCTTTTCCTTATTACTGACAAATAAACAGCTATTAAGATAATGATTATGACTGCGGCAATAGCAAAAAGCGTCAGATAGTAAGAATATGAGGGGGTGGTTGTCATAACAATTGCTATTGTTGGCGGCTTATAATTTAAAGCAACAATAACAAACATTGCTGATGACCAGGTTAATGGAGAAGTTGTAGGCAAAGGATATTCTGGTTTAGGATTTACGGCTTCTGGTAATAATCCGTGCTGAGAATTTTCATAAGCCCAATACATTAAACTTAAAGCTTGACTATAATTTCCAATTTCCTCTAGGTAAAGTGCTTCAAACATTGTTGTTATTATCCATGGCGGATCTAGCTCTGTTGCATCATATAGATACTCTGAATAGTGATAACTATCTCCTAAAAACCTAGCTAAACCTCCACTAACGTATAGCGTTTTGTTAACAGTCTCAAAGTTTATTAAAGAGTAATTTGAATAAGGAGGCAAATATCCAAAATCTATTGGCAATAATGTAGCTGAATCAACAGATGGAGGTTCTGGAGATAAAACAGTTTCACTTTTCCCATTTTCAAAAATAATTGAAGGTGTTAAAGCTGAAGCGAAACAGTTTTCATCCCAGAAGTTTTTCAATATGCTTTGATTTAGTTTTTCTTCAGCCTGCAACACCAACGTGTAATTGGAAAAGCCTAAAGCCTTGTAAATTTTGCTAATTGCCAACAGTCCAAGATCGTTAAATGCCTCAGTCCAAAAGTGATAAGCATCTCTATCTTCCCATACGCTAAGATCTTGAGGGATTAAGCCCGTTTTATTTATTTGAGAGATTTGAAACTCTACACTTTTCTCTACTGCAGGCAAAACCTCCTTTAAGAACGTTACATTCCCAGTTAAATTGTAATATTCATAAACACCAATTTCAAAAAGCCCAATGCTGTCAAGCTCTTGAATCCCAAAAGTAGTATCTGGCTCACCATTGTAGAAGTTATACCTAGTGTACCATACACCTGGCTGCAACTGTTCTGCATTAGCCATCCAAAGCCAGAACTTAAGTGCTGAGCTATAGTGCCCAGCATATTGCAAGGCAATTGCAGCAAATGCAGAGTCTCTAACCCATGAATATAAGTAAATAGGAGAAGGAGAAGCAGCAAATGTACCTAAATATGGATTTTGATCGTCTTTTATAAAGAGCAAAGAAAGGTAGTATTCCTTCAAGAGTGAGGACGGAAGACCTTTTGGCAATTTAGACGAATTTAACCAATTTTCAACCTCTTCATCATTCAGTTTAATTAAGGAGCTTATATTTGGATTTGGCTTCATATTAACGCTAATTTCAACATACCAATAGCCTTTTTCCACATATATTTTCTCGTCTCGTATGGTTGAGTTCGTTAAGATGTATATTGCTGGTGTGGAATTTATTACCATCATAGTTTCATTTTTCACAATGTAAGTTGCATTAGTAGAAATGCTCATTGAGAAAGAGGAATTTGAGCTAATCAGAATGAGTATGTAAGGAGTTTTCGGTGGTGTAAGTAATGAAATATTGCCGTGATCAGTTACTAAAAATACTTCATTTTGTAACGTGAGAAAAGCAGAAGAAACGTTTATGTTAAAGCTTAAAGTAAAGTTAAGTAATCCATAAGGTGCTACATAGAGGTTTCTGATTGAAGGCCCATAAAGTGGAAAACCGTTAAGTATTGGATTTGGCACTTTTATTCCAGTTACGATCCAAATTGACTGATTTACCCAGTTATTTAAGAGCAAATATGAGGGAGAGGAATAAGATGTTTGAGGAGAATAGGAAAAAGAAATTGAACTAAACATGGGGAAAAGAATAAAAAAGAAAAGAAGAAAAGAAGTACCTTTAATTTTCCTCACTTTCTCTCCTCTTGCAAATAAAGTAGGTTCTTTCCTGTTGCCGCCTCAAAAAGTACTATTTTGTTAACGTCAATAGCAATTTTTACTTTTTCTCCTCTTTCTCTTCCATGATATGTTTTTTCTATCACTCTTATTACACTATCACCTATTCTTACATGTATTATATTATAAACACCTAAACTCTCTATAAATTCAACAGTTCCTTCTAATGCCCCACTATTGCTTATTTCTAAGTCTTCCGGTCTCATCCCTACTAGTACTTCTTGTCCATCTTTAACTATATCTTTATAGTCACTTGGCATTCCTAGTTTATAATTCCCAACTACTACTGAGCCATCAACAATCTTACCTTTTACTATATTCATTGGTGGATTGCCCAAGAAGCCGCCTACCCAAGCATTTGTAGGTCTTCTATATACTTCCATTGGAGGTCCATAGGCTTGAATTATACCATCGTGAAGTAAGGCAACTTTTGTTGCTAAGCTTAAAGCTTCAACCTGATCGTGAGTGACATAAATTATTGTTGTGCCTAATTCACGGTGTAACTCCTTTAACTCTTCTCTAGCTAAAACCCTAATTTGCGCATCGAGGTTTGAAAGAGGTTCATCCATTAATATAATGTCGGCTCCTTTAACTAGTGCTCTAGCTATTGCGACTCTTTGCATTTGCCCTCCGCTTAATTGGGACGGCTTCTTGTCTAGCAAATTATCTATTCTTAACATTTTTGCAACCTCAAGGACTTTCTTCCTAATTTCTTCTTTAGGAGTATGCTTAATCTTTAGCGGAAATGCTATATTGTCATATACGCTCATAAATGGATATAAAGCATAGTTTTGAGGAACCATTGCAACGTTTCTATCCTTTGGAGGTAAATCATCAACTATTTCTCCTCTTAAATAAACATGCCCCTTATCTTGCTTTAACAAACCAGCTATTATCCTTAAAATTGTAGTTTTACCTTCGCCTGAAGGTCCTAATATAACTACAAATTCCCCTTTCTCTACATCTAGATTTAATCCCTTAAGTACTTCTGTTTTCCTCTTCTTTTCTTGAAATGTTTTCCAAATATTTTCTAATTTAACATAACTTGTCATTGTTTCACCCCGGCCAAATTGCTATATGCCCTAGTCATCATCCTTTGAGAAACTATAAATAGTGCCATTAATGGCACCCCCATTACAACTGCGCCAGCAGCAAATATATTGTATGCTGGTGCACTAGCATAGTTTAATAATCCGGCTAAATAATATAAACCTATTGTTGCTGTCCAAAGTTTTGCACTGCGAAATACAAATGCATAAGCTAATGCAAAGTCTAAATATGCCCCGCTAAATCCTAATATTGCAGTTAAAGCTACGACTGGCATAGCAAGCCTCATAACTATCCTTAAGAAGACTTGAAATCTGGATAACCCATCTATCATTGCTATTTCCTCATAAGATGTAGGGATAGAGTCTATTGCCAATTTAGCTATAAAAGCAGCAAATATTGATGTTCCGGGTGTATAAGCTAAAATTAAACCAATATAATTTAGTAAGTGGAATTTTGCAAAAAGCAAATAAAGTGGCACTGCTGTAGCTGTATATGGGAAGAAAGTAACAATATAAATGAATATTGCTAATGTCTTTTTGGCAGGGATATTTAACCTAGATAAAGCATAACCAGTTAATAAAGCTAGTAAAACAGAAATTAATGCTGTAGTTCCTGCCAATATTAAGCTATTCCTTAACCAAAGAAGGAAAGACCCTCCATATGAGCTTCCTGTAAATAATTCCTTATAAGCTATAAAATACAAACGTTTAGGCAAAAGATCTGAAACTGCTAATGAGATTAAATTTGGAGCATTACTAAATGACGTCATAAAGACGTAGTACAGAGGAAATATTGAGGCTATGGCCATTATAGTTAACACGGCATATGCAACTGCTAATTTTATAATTTTGTATATTTTGTATTTTCTAACCCGGGCCATAATTTCACCTTACGTAAATGTTTCCAAGATATGTGTGTATTTTATAACAATTATACCTAATATTACTGTAAATAAAGTTGATATGACTGACCATGCAGCCGCTAATGAGAAATTGTTATAGCTAAATGCTTCCTGGTAGGCATATACTATAAATGTTTCTGTAGAAATTCCTGGTCCCCCGCCAGTCAATATATAAATTGGATAAAAGTTGTTCCATGTAAATACAAAACTTGATATAAATACAAAGGCTATTGTTCTTTTAAGAGATGGCAATGTAATTCCAACGAACTTAGCAAAGGCGCCAGCACCATCAAGCTCGGCGATATCATATAATTCTCTTGGTATGCTTTGAAGTGCTGCATAAAATACTGTCATGAAATATGGGAAAGACAACCAATCATTTGTTACTATTAATTCAATCCATGCATCAGTAGTCGAAGTCATAGCATTTACTCTAGGTAAGTGAAGCAAGGGCAGAATTAATTTATTCATCATTCCATACGGATCTACCCACAGACCCTGCCATACTAGTATTGATATAAAACCAGGAAAAGCCCAGGGTAAAATTAAAATTGCATAGTATACTGATCTTCCTTTTAATTCCGGAATATTAAGGATTAGAGCTAGAGCAAACCCTAATCCCATCATTGTCACTAAGCTACCTAAGGTCCAGATCAAAGTGTTTTCAAGTAATTCAAGAAAATATCCATATTTAAATATAATAATGTAATTTAGCAGCCCTACAAAGCTATATTTAAAGAAATGTAAAAGACTCATATTGGTAAATGAGATATAAAGTGAATATATTACAGGAAAAATGAACAAAAATAAGGTTATTAGAATAATAGGAAGGATATAAAAAAAGTTGTTCACTTCTTCCTTTTTCACTTTGTTCTCACCATTTCCTTATTCTAATTATAGGTGATACTAATACGGGGGCAACTAATAATATGAATGGAACTACGAATAATGGTGGTGGTGGCAAAACAACTGAAAGTAAGCCATTTTGTATCAATGCTTGTATAAATGCTTGTTCCATTTCTTGAGCTGCATAGGTAGCATTAATCTTCTGGGCGAAGAATTCGCTAGCATATTCATGGAACGAGTTCCAGTAGTAAGCCATTTGTGGAATATTGGGGAACTTCTGACCATATTGTTCTTGTTCTAATATTCCTTCCATTATTTGATTTAAGTATGAGGGCTGTAATTGACCTTCTTTTACCTGAGTTAATGCTTCATTATATGCTTGTGCATTAGCTGGTATATCGTGTGCAATATTCCATAATCTTAGGTCAGACTGATAGCTAGTAACGAAGAGTATGAATATTAGTGCAGCTTTTATCTGTAGAGGAGTAGCTCCACTTGCTTGTGGAGTAGCGATTAACCAGCCAGTTGACCCTATGAATGGTGCGGCTCTCAATCCAGTTTGGCTAACTATTGGTAATGGTGCTGCTCCAAGATTAGGACCTAATGCCTGTAAATATGCGTTAAGATCCCATGGACCATCAAATATTATTGCAGTCTGGTTTGCAATAAATAACTGTCCTTCAGTTCCACCAGCACCAGGAGAAGGCGCTAGATAGTTAATGTGGTATACATAAGTTAAATTGTACCAGAATTCTAGAGCATTTACCATTGCTGAGCTATTTAGATCCGGTATAATTTGGCCTTTGGCGTTAGTTGTGAAAATTTGTCCGCCAAAACCAGCGAACCATGCAGCAAATCTATAACCCCATTCATCACTTGCACCATATGCAATACCCCATATATGATATGTCTTGTTGACATATTCAGCTATTTGTATTAACTGATCAGTGGTATTTGGAGGATATGGTACGAAGTGTTTGTTGTAGAACATAACAATGTAGTTAATGTTATCTGGCAGACCGTAAACTGAACCATTTAATGTCCAATCATTAATTGCTATAGGTAAGTAAAGCTTGAAAACGCTTGGAGGTAAGTATTGTGATAAGTTGAGAACTAAACCTGCAGCAAATAATGCACCGCCAGAGTCGCTACTATCTCTGTAAACAATAGGAGCTTGACCAGCTTTAGCTGCAGTCTCAAATTGAGAAGTTCCAATACCAGCACTAGATACTTTTACTTGTATCCATGGGAATTCTTGTTCAAATTGCGCTAAAGTTTGGCTAAACGACTGATTTTCTGAAGTACTATAGCTGTTCCATACTGTTATAGTAACTGGAGTTGAAGGTGGTGAAGTTAAACCAACTAATTGCATCAAAACTTGCGGATTTGATGTATTAAGAATAGAAGTAGTTGTGGTGGTAACTGTTGTCGTTGAAGTTGTTGTAACAGTCGTTGTTGTTGTAGTGGTAGAAGTTACAGTTGTAGTAGGTGTTACAGAAGTAGTTGTTGTAGTAGAAGATGTACTGGTTGTCGTTGTAGTAACTGTTGGATGATGTGTTAATGTTATGCCATAATATATTCCAACTGCTGCAACTACAATTACTACAATTACTATTAATGCTATTACCCAAGTTGCTAGACCTTTAAGAATTTTGGTTTTGCCCAAATACATTCACCTTAAAAATTTTAACTATATAGATATTTATAAGTCTTTTCCATTGAATAAAAGTAGAAAGAAGCTTTTAACATGACACAATTGTAACTTAAGTCCGATATAGTTATAGGTGCTTCGACTTTCTATTTTTAAATTATCTATAAATTTTTAATTTTAAATACAGAATTAAAAATATGGGAAAGAGCCTATTTTCACATAAAAATCATTTAGTTTTGAGAGCAGTATAAGACAAGTAATAAATTTTAAATTATATTCCTTACTACTATTACTTAATGAAGAGACATCTACTCCTGTCCCTCATAATATTCGTATTGCTACTTGGTTTTGGTTTGTTATTACCTCTAACAGCTAATATAGCAAAGGCACAATCAATAAGCGTAAGCTTCACTGTTACATGGAACGGCTATGTGACGATCTACCTATCTGGCATACCTCAAAATAACAACGTAACTCTGCATTATGGAATAGAGAGTGGGCCTCAACAGGCATGGATAGAGATTTTTGATGTGCCAATGAAATGGAATGGAGAAAACTTTAGCGTAACTATAGGACCATTTAAAAATGGGACTTGGATAGCATGGGTATTCTATGATAGCACAACTGGCCAATGGATAAACTATGAAGGCCATCCGTTCTGGAATTGGAACTTAGAAGTTAATCCACCTAACGTTGGACAAACATATGCTGTTGTACTTCAAAACGGCTCAATATTAATTACTGCTATCGGAAGAGCCCCTGACGAATTTGATATACACTATGGTTTAACTTCTGGTCCGCAAACGGGCTTACCATGGTATAATATAACTGATAAGTTAATGACTTATAACCCGTTGTGGGGTAACTATACAATTCTTATAGGTCCATTCCGTCCTGGACAATGGGTTCAATGGGTTTATCACGACTTGACAACAGGCAAATGGTATAACAATAATGGGCAAAACTTTGCAATACAAGATGTATATTCTCTTATACAGCTTGTAAATGCAACATACAACAGATATGTGTATGTTGAAGGGCAAACCGCGACCCTTTCAATGTATCTAAAAAGTGGTTATTCGCAGCCAATAACTTCAACGCTTTCAGTTCAGTTTTCAAATTATCAATTTAATGTTTCAACAACCTTACAGCCCGGATATAACTTGGTAAACGTAACTATACCAACAGCAGAAATTCCTCAAGGAGTATACTATCCAACACTTTACATATATTCTAATGGCACACTTCTAGGGCAATTATCATTACCAGCCTTATACGTTTTAAATGTTACTGGCAAAAAGCCATTAAGCCTTGTAATAGTATGGAATATGCATCAACCTCTATATATAGAACCTAATGGAAGTTGGGGACAGCCATGGGTTTGGCTACATACTGGGCAAGACTTTATGTGGAATGGAAGTTTAGTAGGTGCTTATGAATTACAAGCATTACTTATAAAAGAGTTTAACGTGAGTGTTACAATAGACTTTACCCCAGTACTCCTATATCAATGGGAGGCAATACTTCATGAGCCTAATGCAACCTTCACTTCTAACTTTGGTGTTAATGTAACTCATGACATTCAAGCCGTTAACTATATCATAAATCTCTATAAAGAGCTAATAAAAGAAGGTAAAGTTGAAGTTTTAACTGTACCATTCTATCACCCGCTACAGCCTTTACTGCTTCAAGATGGATATTGGAGCGATATATTAGCACAAATAGAGATGGGTGAGAATCTAACTCATGAAGTTTTCGGAGTGTGGGCTAATGGCACTTGGACACCGGAAATGGCATTTGATATGGACTTAGTAGGTCTATATAATGAGAGCAACATATCATTCACAATACTTGATGAACAAGCCTTCTTGCCTTACGCTACTTTAGTTAGTGGTTCTCTTAACCCCGATGAGCCAATTATAGTAGAGAACAACTTAGGCCAAAGAATTATAGTTCTGTTTAGGAACACTACTTTGTCTAATGAGTTCAGCTTTAAGTTCTTTAGCCAGCCTCCACAGCTAACTGCGCAAGAGTTAATACAACAGCTAGCAGAAATTTATATGTATAATCCAGGAGGAGTAGTAACAGTAGCGCTTGACGGAGAAAACCCACTGGTATTCAATCCAACAACTGGACCAGCTGATCTATATGCAATCTACAAGGCTTTATCAGAATATCAAGGGCAATGGTTGATTACCCAAACTGCAAGTCAAGCAATACTAACTCATAAGCCAGCAGCAATAATAACTAACTTGCCAGTTAGCTCCTGGGCCCTTAACTTAAACAATTGGAATAATGGCTATCCAGGAAAGATTGAAATATGGCAGAACGTGTCTTTAGCTAGAGAGTATTTAGTGGCTTATACTGTTGCAATAGGTGATGCAGTTTCACCAACAGTTCCACTTTTATTTAGCAAAGCTCCGAATTCCACTAACCTGGTCGATACTCTGTGGAACTATCTCTATGTAGCAGAGGGAAGTGACTGGACTTGGCAAACCGGCCCGCCAAATAATGGCCCGGTATGGTTCACAAAACAACCATTACTTTACACATCGATAATAATATCTACCGTTAAGAAGCTATTTAGCTTAATTAATATTGAAAGCGCAACAATAGAAGGAAATAATTTAGAGATTAAGATATATAATGGACTAAATAATACATTACATCTAGTGCTAGTTGTAAGCTACAATGGAGGGCAAATCTCCTTACCAGTTGTACTATCTCAAGGAGAAAATAACATAATAGTTAAACTGCCAAACGCTACCTCTATGCAATTTACTGTATCGCTTTACTCTCCAGTTACTCCTTCAGAAGTAGGCCTTACACTAATTCCAATAAACAACTTTGGTTTCTTAATAACGCAAACTCAGCTAACAGCTACTTCATCTCCTGTTCCACTGACATCTTCATCATCAACAAGTACCTTATCATCAGCAACCTCAGCTTCGTCATCAATACCAATTTCAATAATTATAGCAATAGTCGTCGTAGTGATAATTATTATAGTGGCAGTAGCCTTAGTATTAGCAAGAAGAAGTCACAGATAAGTCAAGGATCCAGAATGGTCTTTTTAAAAGTTAAACTTTTTTCTTATTTACTACAACCTAAAGACTTAAGATTTTTACCATATAATAATAAAGTTTTTAAAATGATAATAAAGGTTAGAAGGAAAAGTTCTTATAGCGAAGAAGATAAGAATAATTTAACCTTTTTTCAAAGATGGGACACAAAACTTCATCTAAAGATTTTCCTTCATTATAAATATTCTTCTATATCTAGAAATATTCCTTACTCTGAAAAATTTTTACTATTAATATCGCTCATTTATTCACCGTTACAATTGTGTTAATTTCTTTTAAAATTATTTTTTACTTGAAATTCTATTTTCTAGCTCTTGTACCGTTTTCTCGTCAAGATCTAGTATCGCTAGTTTATAACCAAAATCTTGGAGGAAAAGAACCGTAGCATTGTTTATGTTCCTTGTTGCTATAAATGCACTTCCTTGTGGAGTTGCAAATATCCCATACTTTATATGGCCTAATGAGGTTCCAACCAATCTTATTGGGTACCCTATTCCTGCCTCTTTATAAGGTTTTATATCTGTAATTGTTGAAATAGGGATTTCTAACTTTCTTTTAAGCGCTATAAACATTTCCCTCAGGCTAAACTTTATTACAAGCTTGTCTTTAGTTAATTCAATTTTCATAATATATAGATAGTAACGGAAATTAAAAGTGCGCTTCTCTCTGCTGGGTTTTTGCAGTATTTGGAAATAGGCAAAGCAGATGTTCATATATAACGTAAAATAACATTTCGTCTTAGTATTGGTCGTAAAATTCTTTCTAGATCATTTTAAACTTTTAGAATATAGGTAAATAATGATCCCTCCTTAAGATAAAAAGTTCTTGAAAATAACGAGAAAAGACGTTATATAAAGTTCGCTTAGCTAAAAACGCAAGAATATGAAGATAAGAGTAAGTTTACAATTCTATCTCTTTAGATTAGTTTTAAAACCTTAAAAAGATAGACTAAAATGTGAAGCAAAATTTCTTTAATGACTTTAAGATCACTTTCCTAGGGCTTTCTTTTCTAGCTTTCTTATTAGCTTTTGTTATAGCAGGCATGCTTTCAACTTATTGGTATCTTCACACAATTCCTCAAGCAGAGTTTAATAATCTTAATGTTGTGTTTACCCGCATAAATACAAGTGCTGGATGGGAGTTTATAGGTTTAGTTTTTGATAACCAAGGAAATCCAATAAGTAACGCAAAAGTGACTGTAATTTACCCTAACTCAACAAAAATTTATTATACTAACTCTTCCGGCTATTTCTCTTTCTATGGAGAAATACCAAAAAAGATAATTGTAACTTATGATGGACAGCAAAAATCCATTTTAATAACATACTGCACGTGTTCAGAGATACTGCCTAACGGCACAGTAGAAAATGTAACAAATTATAATTTTCCTTATGTAAACATCTCATATTTTTACAATTACTTAGGTTGTTGTGGTCTAATTATTGGATACAATGGCCATATAGCAAAAGCAATTACTTTATCATCAAATGTAACCTTCTACTTCTTTAAAACATACGTACCTATAAATGGATCCTTACTCAACATTAAAATCCTTCAGCCATTAAAGATTGTAACAATAACAATACCTAAAGGTACTTTAGCAGTTGTTGACAAACATTGCTGGTGGAATAGATATTCTAGTGGTTGCTTTGCGTTTGGAAGCTATTTTGCAACAGTGCCACCAATAGAGATAAAGTTCTTGAAGCATGAAGGAGTAATTACATTTCCCATATT
>ERZ1684502.62-NODE-62-length-31439-cov-190.017780_pt1 | contig 31439 bp, 27 predicted proteins | sample MGYA00580192_ERZ1684502 | MGnify/ENA primary metagenome ERZ1684502 (study PRJEB41476, sample SAMN13258264) | hydrothermal vent metagenome | biome: caldera [ENVO_00000096]; feature: acid hot spring [ENVO_00002120]; material: acidic water [ENVO_01000358] | place...
CATTTTTACCTTTTATTCTTACGAAAGGATATAGACCTTCATAGACTATGCTTCCGCTAAACTCAGGGATTTTATATAATCCATACACTTCATAGTCCTTTTGAAAGAAAAATCCTTTTTCTCCTTCTGGCTTAATAAAAATATGAAAACCGCGCAACAGCTTAATTGGATTTGTGAAATTATTTGCAATTGTCACATTTACAATTCTAACCTTATTGTCAATTTCTAACTTCCCTGCCCCAATTCCTCCTAATGGAACACCCGCATAAAGTTCATCTTTGTCTGTATAAATAACCATAATTTATCAATGAAAAATTAAGTAATAAATCAAACCTTTGGAAAAATGGGCAGAAAAGCTTAAAATAAAGAGGATGTAAGGACTTAGAGTAATGAAGAAAAGCTTCCTGATCGCATCATGGCTTTTTAGTTTTGGTAATAGCATATCTTCTCCTTTAATTAGCTTATACATATATGTTACATCTTCTATTACTTATACTTTCCATTTTCTTATCATTAATTTAGCTTTTCTTCTATTTTCTTACTTCCTCGCGGGCTACCTAACTAATTTTAGAAATGATGCTTCCCTTTACTACAAACTAGGAATAGCACTTTACGTAGCATTTTATATAACTCTGCTTTTATTGAACGTAAACACTTATAAGTTTGTGAGCTATGTAGCAGCATTGTATGGTATTGCTCAAGGCTTTTACTGGTTTGGTTGGGACATACTGTTTTACAACATTCCAAAAAAGTTGAACTTCATTAACAGATGGGCATATTTAGGTTATATTAATACCTTGCTATCCCCAGCAATATATGGCACCATTTTATCGCTATTTCAAGAGAAAGGCTACCTCTTTCTGTTTCTAATAACTTCGGTCATCCTGTTTATTGCCATGATGATGATGGAAAATGCCAATGTATCTGGGACATTCAATCTCAAAGACTCCTTTGCTGTAATAGTGAGAAATAAAAACTATAGGTTTACAACAGTCTCGCTATCGTTAGTTAGTGGATATAATTACATTATGTCAAACTTAATCCCAATCCTTTTATATAGAATAGTAAACAAGGATTATTTCTACTTCGCAATTTCGAATTATCTTTTAGGACTTTTATCTCTTTTATCTATATATTTTGGTAGAAGCAAATTGTTAGTAACAGGAAAAATGAAGCCTTTTTCTATTGTAGTTCTATCTGTTATAGCCCTTAGTTTATCTAGCTTTTCACTTTTCTTTTATCCCCTAATATTTCTAGTTTCGTATTACATCTTCTCTCCCTTAATATATCCTATAATTGATGTATACAATTGGAATAATATGGAAAGAAAGTCGTTATCTTCTTATTTGATTAATAGGCAAATATTTTTGAACATAAGTAGAATTTCTTCAACAATTCTTGTTTCATTTTTCACCATTAGTGAAGGGACAGTTTTACTTATTCCAGTACTAGTAGCCGCACTAGTACTATTTTCGAGGTCTAAGAGCGGAATAAAAATTGAATAATGAAAATGGTAACGGCTGAGGACTAAATAAATTACTGACCTTCTTTATTTTTATCTTCTTTTACTTTCAGCCTTCTTTTACTCTTATCAGTTTCGACTTTTACAAGCTTTTTATATGCGGCTTTATTTTACTATATGCGGTAGCTTTTGACAACCTTATTGCCTTTCATAACTTGGTTTAGCGTCTTTGCACTGTTTTTTATTGTCTCTAAAACTTCTTCCTCTTTTAGCTTTACTCTTTAAGATAGTTTTGAATACGAAAAAGCTAATGTGTCAATAGGCAAAAAAACCCTAATTATATTTTTCATTCTTATCTTGCCTGTTTAACTAAATACTCTGCTTATCGTTTATCCTTATTGCTGGAAAAGTTACTGATATATTTATGAGGGATATTAATAGCCCATATAATCTAAACCTTGTATGCTCTTTCTGCCACGTTTAAGGTGGCATCCGAGCCCTCCGAAGAAAAATTAAGCCAACTAATGTAAAATTATTAGTTTTTCCATTCATAAATTACCATCAATATATAGTTAAGTTAGAATATACTCAAAGTTGCTTCTTTTTTATTTTTAACCTCCTAGGTAATGCTTTTAATTTTCTGCTACGATCTTTTATTATGCCTAGAGAATTAACCCCGTTAGAACAATTACAGCTATTAATACCGGGATATAGAGGGTATAAGATTAAAGATCTAATTAGGCAAGATGATTTTCTCGTTAGGAGAGCTGTTGTTGATAGGCTAGAACAAACTATTAGAATTATATCAGAGAAAGAGAGTTACATAGCTTCGATAGATCCTTTTTCGCAACAACTAAAATTTATGGAGTTTTTAGTTTCAAAAATAAGGGAATTAATTACTAATATTATGTCTGCTCAAGGCGGAGGTGCAGATATTTACGCAAGATGGAAAATAAATACTGAAGAATTGGACCAGATTGTAGCTCATGATTCAAAAATGGTCAGCATTGCATCACAAATAGTTGAGTTAGCTAAAAGCGAAAAGCTGGAAGATATCCTTCCGTTATTAAACGAATTAAGGAACATCTTTTATGATAGAATGAAATTGTTCTATCCTCCAGAATTAAGATATTAACGAAAAAGTTTAAATGTCAACATATGTATTTCTTTGTGATGTCTATAACAGTTAGAGGCCAAGTCATTTCAACTGAAAGAGAAGATGGATCAAGTTTTATGACTGCAGATACAATAATTTTCAAGTATCCAAGAGAAGCAATTACTTCAAAGTCACTAATCATTGTTCAACCTACAGAAAGAGCAATAGTAGTGATTCAAGGTCAAGTAGTTGCTGATTTACCACCTGGTAGTCATAACATTCAAACTCCTGGCAACCCACTTTCGGCTTTTCTATCTAAGTTCAGATACAATCAGTTGCCTTACGATACAGTAGTTTATTTCGTTTCTACAACTAGACATGAAGTCAGAGTAGCTGGTGTTAGTCAAACTGATGATCTAGTCCCACTAGAATATGAAGTTGCTGTTTACTTTAGGGTTCAAAACCCTGCTGCTCTTGTAACTAGTGTGCAGTTTGGTTCGTTATTCTTTAAAGATCAAGATTTAGCAAATTACCTTGCACCAATTGTAGATCAAGAGGTGAGTTCAATTTTAAATCACGTTTCACTAACAGATGTTTTTAAGAAATTTGCTGATATTTCAACGGCTGTTACTGCAGCCTTAAAGCAGTTCCTGGCAGAAATAGGAATTGAACTGATCTCTGTAAGAATTACAAAGCTACTACCACAAGATCCAGAGCTAAGAAGAATTATCCAGTTAAAGAACTTGGGATTACCATTAACTGATGCAGTAAGAATGGGATTAGCTAGAATATTGGCTGAACAGCAAAACCCAGCAGCAGTAAATATGGCAATAGGTGTACCTTACTTCCCTAACTTATCAACAATAGTTAACTTACCAGAAGGAGCAATAAGAATAAATATACCAAGTTTAAGTAAGGGGCAGTCAAGTAGTGGAACCCAACAAGAACAACAGTAGACTACTAGCTTATGACATAGCTACGGCAATAGGTTATTCATTTGTATTGACAATAATAATGGCTATTATCTCTCTAATAGTTAAGGGATTTTATCCTCCAAGTGTTTTTGAAATAGCACCGATAATAGGCCTGATAATTTCCCCTGCTGAGGGAATAGTTCAGCTTCTTGTTTTGGCTATTTTAATTGCTTTTGCATTTCCAGCTAGATCGACGTTAGAGAAATTCTCATTAGTAAGGGTGAGGAAAATTGCAACTTATACTGGAATTGGATATTTAATATTCTCCTTACTGCCCTATGCCTTTATAGTACCTTATATACAGACATATGTAGGCTTAGTTATTGCTTTTAACGTGTTAAATGGGGTAGTTGGCGGTTTTCTAAGTACATATACATAAGCATAAACTTAAACAAAGTTGACAGGGGAAATTTCTTAGAGTTTTTGCTCTTTAAGCAGATACTTGGTCGTAAAAATAGCTTCCAACTTATTTTATTCTCTCTACAGTTATTACAAATCAATTATAAGATTTTTATTATTTTTATTAATAAATTTAATATCATAATAATTGTAATTTAATAAGATAAACAAAATTATCATCTACTAATCACTACGAAATATAAACTACTGATGATCATAATATTCGGAAATCTTTATATATTTTAAGTTCGAATTTATAACCATGAGTGAGCCTCTTACTCCGAAAATCGAAAAGGTAATAAAGGAAGACGAAGAGTACTTAATGCAATCGTTTAAAAGATGGTATCCATTAGTAATAGATCATGGCAAAGGCGCTTTGGTATATGACATAGAAGGAAAAGAATACATAGACTTCAATGCTGGAATTGGTGTTCTTGCATTAGGGCATGCAAATGAAAAAATAATTAATGCTGTAAAGGAACAAATGGAAAAGTTCTTCCACTACAGTTTGACCGACTTTTACTACGAACTTGCTGTTGAAGTAGCTAAAAAACTAGTTTCATTTATGCCTTATCCAGCAAAAGTATTTTACACAAATAGTGGCACTGAAAGCGTTGAAGCCGCTATAAAAATTGCTAGAGGTCATACTGGCAGACAATGGATTATAGGTTTTATGAATTCATTCCACGGAAGGACTATGGGATCATTAGCATTTACTTCAAGTAAAGCAATACAAAGAAAATCCTTCTCTCCTCTACTACCTTCAACTTATTTAATACCATATCCAGATAAGAGGAACCCATTATGTAAAGAGGACTGTACAAATCAATTGCTTTCATTCATAGAAGATTGGTTATTTAAGAAAATAGTGGATCCAAGTGAAATAGCCGCATTTATAGCTGAGCCAATACAAGGGGAAGGTGGAGTAATAGTACCGCCAAAAGATTTCTTCTCTGAGTTAAACAAGATATTAAAGAAGTATGGAATATTGTTAATTCTTGATGAAGTACAAACTGGGATTGGAAGAACTGGTAAAATGTTTGCATTTGAACACTTTAACGTTGAGCCAGATATCATAACCTTAGCTAAGGCAATAGGAGGAGGTCTTCCATTAGGTGCAGTAGTTGGGAGAAAAGAAATAATGGACTTACCTCCTGGCTCACACGCAAACACGTTTGGCGGAAATCCTTTAGCTTTGGCAGCAGCTAAAGTTGTATTAGAAGAGGTGCCAAAACTGCTTGATCATGTCACTAACGTTGGAAGGCTAATAATGGATGAGTTAAAGGAAACTAGATCACCATATTTATATGAAGTTAGAGGATTAGGGCTATTTATAGCTGCAGAATTAAGGAAAGGTGGACAACCCTACACTGAAGGGTTAGAAAAAGTATTATACAACTCATTTAAGAGAGGAGTATTACCAATAGGTGCGGGAGAATCTGCGGTTAGAATCGAGCCACCTTTAATAATTGAAGAAGAATTAGCAAAGAAAGGTGCAAGAATAATAAGAGAGGAAATAGAAAAATTATAATTTTTAAAAGTCTGTTTTATTTTATTATATGAAAACATATCATGATTTTTCTTATCAATTCAATATAATTTTATTTAAAATCTCTTTATAGGTTAAGATAATATTTTCATTATCATTCAAATAAATTTTCATCAACCTTGATTAGAATAAAACTTATCAATTTGGCATATATCACGATATAGAGAATTAAAATAAACAAAGTAAAGTTTATACTTATTTTCAAAAGTTCGATTTAAGTAAACAAATTTATATCCTTGTTACGAAATTTAAACCCCCTTAGGAATTTCAAACTTATAAAGGCTTTACAGAGTAGCTTCCTAATGTGACCGTAAGAGAAAGTGCAAAAGATTTTGGCTCTTATTCAGATAAACAATTAAGAAAATCCTTAAGTAGATTAGAGCTATTATATCTTTCTTTAGGAGGAATAATAGGTTCAGGTTGGCTCTTTGCATCTTTATATACTGCAACCTACGCAGGAAGTGAAGCAGTTTTAAGCTGGATTATTGCAGGGATATTAGCAATATTTATCGGATTGACTTATGCGGAAATTTCGTCAGCAATACCTAAAAGTGGAGGGTTAGTAAGATATCCTCATTACACTCATGGCGGGTTAGTAGGCTATTTAATAACATGGTCTTACTTTTTAACAGCTGCATCAACATCTTCAATTGAAGTAGAGGCAGTAATCGAATATATTTCATCATATGACAACTCACTAAGTTCATTACTTACAACAACAGGCTATTTCAATGGTCAACAAATAACAACATTGACGCCAATAGGAATGCTAGTTGCAACGCTCTTACTAATATTATTCTTTTTCATAAATTATGCCGGTGTGAACGTTTTAGGCAAAGTTACTCATGGAACTGGTTGGTGGAAATTGTTAGTGCCAACAATAACAGCGATATTGCTTTTAGCTTTTGACTTCCACCCTCAAAATTTCAGTATTTCCTCTTACTCCTTAACAAACTTTTCAACAGCGCTCTATTCAATACCTGCCACCGGTGTTATATATTCGTTTTTAGGATTTAGACAGGCAATTGAGTATGGAGGGGAAGGAAAGGAACCAGAAAAGGATATTCCTTTTGCAGTTATTGGATCGCTTGTAATAGCAATTGCGCTTTACTCATTACTTCAGATAGCGTTTATAGGTAGTATTGATTGGAGAAATCTGTACTTGAACGAGTCTGATAAATTAGTTCCAGTAACGCCTGGAAATTGGTCTGCATTAAGCACTGCAGTTACAAAGAATGGTATCGCAATTTCTAACGGACCATTTTACGTGTTGCTGACTTCTACGTCTCTAACAGGAATCTTAGCTTTAATCTTCTTAGTTTGGAGTTACATACTAATTTTAGATGCTATAGTATCACCTTCAGGAACAGGTTGGATTTATTTAGGTTCAACTGCCAGAACAGTTTACGCTTTTGCTACTAATGGTTATCTGCCAGAAATCTTCCTTAGAATTGGCAAAACCAAAGTGCCAACTTTCTCGCTGCTCTTATCATTAATATTAGGAATTATTTTCTTATTGCCATTCCCATCATGGTATGCATTAGTTGGTTTTAATTCTCTTACAACAGTATTAACTTACATCATGGGAGGAATTGGTTTAGCAGTTTTAAGAAAAACCGCACCAGACTTAAAGAGACCATATAAAGTTCCTGCCGCTTCGATAATTGCACCAATAGCTACAGTGGCAGCAGGTTTAATTATTTATTGGGCAGGATTTGTTACTCTATTCTATGTCTTTACTGCAATATTCCTTGGATTGCCTTTATTTTTCATTTTCTATGCAAATAAAGTATTAGGTATCAAAAGAAATATAGGAGTAACAATAAGTGTATTGGACATTCTGGTGAACTTAGGATTAGCTTTATACTTATTCCGCTCAACTAACGGACTTACAAGCGCTAATAACCTCGCTTTTGCCATATATTTTGCTGGAATTTTATTAATGTTAATTGGCAACATGCTAGCATTGCTTTTAAATTCAAGCCAAAAAGAAGAAGTAAATGCAGGCTGGTGGTTAATATTCTTTATGTTAGCTATTTACGCTCTCTCATATTTTGGAAGCTTTGGACTATATACTATAATTCCATTTCCAGAAGATACATTAATAGCGACACTTGTGATTTTGGCCTTTTATTTCTGGGCAGTAAATAGCGGATTTAGAACTGAAGCGATTGAAGAGATTATAAAGGAAACAAAAGAATGAGTGGGCATTTAAGCATTAAAATTTTAGACTGATAAATTTAGAGTGAGATTATATGTTTAGAGTAAGAAAAGTCAAAAGAGGTTTATGGAATGCCATAACAGAGTTAATTCTAGTGATCGCATCAGTAGTAATAACACTAGTAGTAGTCACTTACATATTTGGCTTTCTCGGTGCATTTGGTACGACACCAACAGTAACGCAATTTGGAACTGGAATTTTATTTTCAAATGGCACTGCCATTATAACATTAAGTAGCACTGGAAACGTACAGATAGTAAATGCACGGATAGCAGGTACAACATATAGTGTTAACTCTAACTTAATTATTGGTAATTCATTAACTGTAGGTCTTAATACTATAACAATAGATTTTTCAGGTTTTACTCCTCGACCTGGAGCTACATACACAATATTAATAACACTTAATGATGGAAGAATAGTACAGGTAGCAGTAACATCGCAATAATTTCATTCATTTTTTAACATATACAAATAACACAGACAGATAATCCATTCTATGTAAATATTTTCTTGTAATAGCTATGATAAAAAAGTTTTTTCTTATAAAAGCGATAGGAAAAGAATTGAAGACTAAATTTTCCAGCAAAGTGTATGTAAAGAATATAGGAAGAAGATGGCTTTAGTTTATATTCTTAAGGTTTTGACCTCTCTTAACGCTTGAAGAAATAGCTCAGATAGCAATTTTTTCTTCTTTTTTGCTTTCTTTATTCATTACAAAAAGTGTAAGCATTGAGAAAAGTATAAAGAAAGCTATATCTTTCACATTCTGAGAGAAAACTACTGGAATTATTGTTCCACCTATTGCAGCAATATTTACTGCTATACCAGAATTTAACGCATTAGCTCCATAACGTTGAGCAATTATAGGTGATATTGAATTTATTCCTAGTCCTAAGGCTGTAAAAACTAGCAAAGCTTCTGGTACTTTAAGGTAAAAGAATAGAAAAGCTGATAATGCTACTATCATTAGCATATACTCAAAGTATCTATCTAACTTATAACCAAAGAGATAGAAAGGAAGGGAAAGCAAATAACTTGTAACCATGAAAAGCATTACGTTCTCTCCTAGTTGCTCTAAGATATATGGCGCTAAAGTTAACGCAAAAGATGGCTCAAATGACAAGAAATAAACTAATATAGATAGAATTGGAGGGAACTGATATCTAATTTCTCTTTGTCTAAAATCAGTTTTAATTGTAAAAGCTAATGGAATTGTTATTAGCCCAGATATTGCAATGAATTCCCATAAGCGCAAAACAAAATAAGCTATACTTCCTCCTATCCACCCAATTGCCCATCCTCCCATTGTTAATCCTGTAGCCATTCTACTTCTACTCATTATTGCCTTGCTTACTGCAATTGAGGTAGAAATACCAAAGAAAACCCCAATTAGAAACCTTGAAATTGCTAGAAATTGAACATTTGATGTTATTCCATCAAATGCTGAAAAAATTCCCAAAAATATAAGGGAGGTTATGACAGTAATCCTAGATCCAATAGCCCTAACTAGATATTGATAGATCAAGGCCCCTAGTATTCTCCCGCTAAAAGGTATAGAAGCTATTATGAAAGCTACAGTTGGTGAAAAATGAAACTGGGTTATTACAAACGTTGGTAATACTAAAATATAAGTTGATAATGCATACTCCATCATAGGTTCAATTAAGTTTAAACTTTTCATCATGAGTATAAACATTACAATGGAAATATAAGCATTCCTTCAAAAATATAAGTAAAAGTAAAAGCAGAGGTAAAAATCTAATTACAATTACAGTAATTTGGGCATGGTAGAGTTTATTTATTTTAGAAATTATTTATATTCATGGAACTTGAAGACGTTGTAAAGAGGTTTTCAGACTTTAAGTATGTTGAAGCAAGAAAACATAACATCGGCTCAACGCGCCTATACCTTATAAATGGGTCTCCTGCAGGTGTTGAAGATTCTACATATAATGGATATAGCGTTAGAGCGTTTAAAGATTCTGCAATGTACTTTACTTCCTCAACTAAATTAGAGGACTTAACACCCCTTTCCCTAAATTTAAAGGAGTGGGAAAAAGGATATTCTGCTGACCAAAGAACTAGCGGTAGCTATACTGTTGAAGAGAAAGAGAAAGATGTTTCCCTTGAGGATAAACAAAAGCTTTTCATAGACATCTCTAAAAACCTTCTTCAGTTAAAGGTAAATTCTAAGATCAACTCCCTTAACATTATTTACTCCGAGTCAGTAGAAGAGAAGGAAATTGTTTTTGAAGACGGAACAAAAGTTTATGGAAAAGTCCCAAGAATTTATATTTTAGTTAGTGTTACAATGAAAAGCGATAAAGCTAGTGCAACCTTCTATGAAGAGTTTGGAGGCAGCGGAGGTTTTGAACTTGTAAAAACATGGGATATAGAGAGGACTTTAGAAGAGAAAATAAAAAGCGTTGATGAGGTTCTAAATAAGGGAAAAGGAGTTACCCCAGGCAAAAAAGACGTTGTATTAAGTAACCTGCTTTCTGGGATTATGGTTCATGAATCTGTTGGTCATCCATTCGAAGCTGATAGAGTTCTAGGCAGAGAATCTGCACAAGCGGGCTTAAGTTATTTAGTTGGGAGAAACTTTGGAGAGAAAATTGGCTCGAGTGCCGTCACTGTTGTTGATGACCCCACTTTACCTAATAGTGCTGGTTTTTACTTAATTGATGATGAGGGAATTAAAGCTAGGGCAAAATATTTAATTAAAGAAGGGATAATAAACGAACTTTTACAAGATAGGTTTTCCGCTTACAAATTTGGTGTAAATAGTAATGGTTCAGCTAGGGCTTCACGTTTTGATAGAGAGCCACTTGTCAGAATGTCAAATACATTCTTTATGCCAGGAAATTACACATTTGAAGAGCTTATAGAAGATGTTAAGGATGGAATTTATATGAAGTCTTATATGGAGTGGAATATAGACGATTTAAGAATAGGTCAGCGCTATGTTGGCTTGGAAGCTTACGAAATTAAAAATGGGGAAATCGGTGATCCACTTTTGTTCCCAGTAATTGAAGGTACAACATTTGATCTCTTATCTTCTGTAGATGCTGCAGACAACACATTAAAGTTCTACTATGGAACATGTGGAAAAGGTGATCCGGATCAAGGTATTCCAGTTTGGATGGGAGGCCCAAATATGAGAATAAGAAATGTTACTGTTAAGGTGAGAGGAAGTGAATGAGGAACTTCTCAAGATATTGGAAAATTTAAAGGAATATGAAGAAGCGGCAGTAGGGAAAAACAAGATAAGGAGGTTACTAATTAAATTTGTAAACAGCGAAATTGTTGAAGTTCAACGCCTAATTAACGAGAGCATAGGAATTGTAGTAAGAAAAGGGAACAAATACTTAGCTACAGAGGCTTCTGGAAATGTAAACGTTGAAAGGGTTAAGAAGCTCTTCAACATTGTTGCAGAATCATCAATTGTTCCTTACTTAAGTGAAAATGATAGAGAATATAAGAGAGTTGTCGAAAGTCCGTTAAGAGATATAATAGAGAAAGGGGAAATCGACTCAATCTTAAGAGAAATTTACTCTTCAGAATACCCAGCATCTGGAATAATAAATGTTGTTGAAGCTACGCAGTCTTTAGTTACTTCTAAGGGCTTTAACGGTTACTTCTTGAATTACTATGCTGATGGCTATGTAAGGGCATTTAATGGAGAATATTCTGGCCAATGGGCATTTTACTCTAATGATTTATCTCCCTTAAAAGAAGCTATAAAGCAAGCTAATATATTAGCCTCAATTGATGGAAAAGTTAAAGTTGATGATGGAAAATATGACGTTGTTTTATCTCCTTTGGTCGTTGGAAATTTAATGAGTGACTTTGCATATTTTGCATCAGCTTTTAACGTATTTACAGCCTCATCTTTCCTTTATAACGTAAAGCCTGGGGATAAAATTGCTAGTGAAAAGCTTACAATTTCAGACGTTCCTAAAAAATTGAGAACCAGGGATTTTGACGATGAGGCAACTTTTACTTACGATAAGAACATAATTGAAAATGGGGTGTTTAAGACTCTGCTTTATAATAACGAGTTAGCAAAGATGATGAATGCAAGGACAACTGGAAATGCAGGTATAATTTATCCAGTATCTTTTGGAATTGAAGTTAAACCCGGAGAAGTTAGCTTTGATTCGCTCCTTTCCGGCAATGTAATTTTTGTGAATAATAATTGGTATACTAGGTATCAAAACTATTTAGAAGGTGCTTTCTCAACTGTTTGTAGGGATGCAGTAATAGTTTATAAAGATGGAAAGCCAATAGGGAATGCTGGAAGGATTAGAATTTCAGATTATTTGCCTAGGCTACTGAAGAATATAGAAGAGCTTTCAAAAGAAAGCTATGCAGTAAGATGGTGGGATGCCCCATTACCTACTATTGCACCCTACATGTTAATAAAAGGGGTAAACATAACCAGAGCGTAATCACGAGTAAACTTTTTTCTCATTTTCTTTAATTTTTTAACAATTCATATCCGAAACATTTATTAAACGTGAAAAGTGAAAGAGATCTCATGAATAATAAAAATATCATTTTGCTCATTGTTGTTCTTGGTACTATGATGGCAGCAATCGACAGTACAATAGTTATCCTTGCTTTGCCTGTCATAGTGGAAGATCTACACACAGATTTTCTCACCGCAATGTGGGTTATAATCCTTTACATCTTCATAGTTTTAGTTTTAACTACTCAACTAGGTAGATTAGGCGACAGAATTGGTAGGGGCAAGATATATAATTGGGGGTTTGTAATTTTCACAATCGGGTCCGCACTATGTGGCGCTTCACCAAATATCGGTTCATTAATAGCTTTTAGAGGAATTCAATCCCTTGGAGGTGCAATGATGAGCTCCACATCAGGAGCTATAATAGCTGACACTTTCCCTCCAAATCAAAGGGGAAAAGCCTATGGATATACATCGATTGGATGGAATGTAGGGGCAATTTTAGGGATTGTACTTGGAGGTATAATTACAACATTTATTGGCTGGAGATACATATTTTATATAAATGTTCCTATTGGCATAATTGCTTCTTTCTTTGGTTTTAAATACATAAAATCAGTACAAACCAAAGAAGAGGAATTTGACATATTAGGAACCATCTTAATGGCAATTTCTCTTTCACTAATAAGCTATGGTGCATCAGATATAGCGGGAGAGGGTTTAGTTTTTAAAAACGAGTTAATGATTCTTGTAGGCTTAATTATATTTGGGTTGTTCTTATATAACGAGAGAAGAGTTAAGAGCCCTATTATTGACTTTTCGGCATTCAAAAATAGGGTTTTGACTTATTCTCTTTTTGCTTCTTTCTTCCAAAGCCTAGGATATCTTGCTGTATCATTTATTGTTATTATGTATTTACAAGGAGTTAGACAACTTACACCTTTTCAAGCGTCACTTCTTTTAGTCCCTGGCTATGTCTTAGCAAGTATAATTTCTCCCTTTACTGGTAGGCTTTCAGATAAGATTGGTGCCAGAATACCTGCAACAATAGGAATAGCCATGATGATTCTAGCAATATTTGTTTATGTTACAATGGCAACCGGTGTACACACTCCGCTAACTAATGTTATTTTAGCTAGCATTATTGGAGGTATTGGATCTTCATTCTTCTATCCAGCAAATAACAGCGCAATAATGGCTAACGCAAGAAGAGGGATTTATGGTGGAGTAGCTGGATTACAAAGGACATTAGCAAATATGGGACTTTTACTTAGTTACGTTATGGCAATTACAATTGCCTCTCTTACAGTACCTAGATATGTCGCTTTTGCAGTATTCTTAGGGACCTACAATGGGGCCTTACCTTTACAGTTTATTACTGGCATTCATTCAGCCTTAATGCTTGGTGCTGGAATACTTGCTGTAGGTCTAGTGTTATCTGCACTGAGAGGAAAAGAAGTAAGAAGCGAAATCGGATAATAAATTGTTTTCCCTCTTTAGTCACCCATTTCTGAACATGTAAGTCTTTATCTTATCCCCTTCAAGAACTATGTAAAGCGAGTGTAAAATTCCTTCACTGTATTCACTACCAGGGTTGAAGACCATTGTTCTACCTATTTTATCAAAGCCTCTTGACTCATGCACATGACCGTGAAGGCCAACTAATGGCTGAAACTCCTCAATTATTTTCCTCACGCTAACAGAACCTACATGAGTAAATACTATCTCTCCTCCTCTAATAACGGGCTTCAAGTTTTCGTCTAACAAAGGGGCGTTATCAAGATTTGTATTATAAGGCGGGGGATGTATATTGTAAATTGCTTTAGATTGATCCTCAATTTTACTTGCCATCTCCTTTAAATCTCTGTAAATTGCTTCCTCTTCTTTCTCCCTTGGTGTATGCCAAGGAGTTGGATTTGCATAGCCGTAAGATATCATCTCGTGATCTCCTATTCTAATTATTTGCCCTTCTGCTTTATGCATTATATTGCTTTCTGTAATAACATTGTAAAGAAATTCTGGATCATCATTGCCTAAAGTAACATAAATAGGAATATTTGTCCCTTTTAGTTTCTCTTCAGCAATCTTTATCCAACCTCTAAGTACACTAACCATTGCCTCCCTGAACTTTTCTTCTACAAGTTTTTTGTTATTTTGCATCTCTTCAAACTCTTTCTGGTCAACTATAACGTAATAGTTTCCAGTGCTCCTTATCTCCTCAATTACTTTTTGCAGGCCCTCCCTTCCAAACTCTTTATCTTCTAATTTATACTTGCCATTACCTAAATCTACTATTCCATAAAGCACCTTACCTGCTAAATCACCACCAATAATAAAGGCATCTACTTTAAATTGCAAACCTGCATTAAGGAATTTCTTAAAAACTATGTCTGAACCATGAAGATCGCTCGTAAAAAGTAACCTTATTTGTTGCTTTTTATCAACTTGAGGTTCTGATTTTCTTCTAAATAGCCCCACTAGTAAAAGCTTTTATTCAAGACTTAAATACTTAATCCCTTAGTAACTTTTCTTACATCACCACTTCTTTTTAGATGCTTTAGTTGCCTCATTATGTCTGGCTTATCAGTAACTATTGCATCAACCTTAAAGTCTAGCATTTTTTCTAATATGCTTATGTCATTTATAACCCAAGGTATTACAAAGAAGTTATTTTTCTTAAGTTCATTTGCATGAATCCTATTTAACAGATTGTAACTTGGAAGCATGGCATATGCCTTAAGGTTTTTAGCTATTTGGATTGGATAAGGTTGAGAGTCGTAAATTAAACCTATTTTTTCTCCTCCAGCTTCTTTTACCCTTCTGAGGGAATCATAATTAAATGAAATGAAAATAACTTTGTCCACTAATTTAGCATCTTTGACTTCTTTTACGATACTTTCTTCATATCCAGCTTCCTTTATATCTAAAAGGTAAATATCTGCTTTGACTTCACTTAAAACTTCGGAAAGAAGAGGGATTTTTTCGCCATGAGAATCCAATTTCTTTATTTCATCTATTGTCATTTCGCTTACCTTCCCTTTACCGTTTGTCGTTCTATCAACGGTTTCATCATGAATAACAACAATTTTTTCGTCCTTACTCCTTCTTAAATCCATCTCTACTCCTTCGCAACCCATTTCAATTGCTCTTTTGAAAGCCCTTATAGTATTTTCTGGCTCGTAAGCTGAAGCCCCTCTATGTCCAATACATATCATACATTAAATATCAAAAGCCATAATTAAATCTCTTCTCTTTCCATACTTTAGAGCTTTTATGTAATGGCAAGGACATATTTTATTGATATGCCACTTTTTCTTTACATAATCCAAGGATCTCATTGTAAATTTTTTCTTTATCATATAGTACACAAAGCCTATGCCAAAGGAAAGGATAGTAGACTATATATCTGGGCAAGTGACTGTTAATATACTAGCAAGAGAATGATATATAATTTTGAAAAAGAGATTGCCTAAGAGTTAAAATTTAATATAAAATTCGTGTCATCTTTATCAGAAAAGGTGGTAAAATGGCAGAGACAGAATTAGATAAACTGATTGAAGGACTAAGAGACGAAATGGTAAAAGCAATGGTTAATCTCATAGAAAAAGTTGCCATTTCACCTCTAAATGGTGGAAAAGGAGAACTTGAAAGAGCAAATTATATAATGGGGCTTCTCAATGAAATTGGATTTGACGAAATAAAAAGGATAGACGCAAAAGATAATTTTGGTTATATAAGGCCAAACATAATTGCCATTATACATGGTGAAAATAGAAACAAGACAAAGTGGATTGTCACACATATGGATACTGTTCCAGAAGGAGATAGATCTCTTTGGAAAACAGACCCATTTAAAGGTGTTGTAGTAGGAGACAAGATATATGGTAGAGGAACTACAGATAATGGGCAATCTTTAATTGCTTCAATATATGCAGTTAAAGCAATTAAAATGTCAAAAATTAAGCCTAAAACAAACATCGGCTTAATCTTTGTATCTGATGAAGAGACTGGAAGCGAATATGGTTTAAAACATGTACTGAACAATTATACTTTTGGAAAGAACGACGAATTTCTAGTCCCAGATTATGGTAATGAAGATGGCAGTGCAATTGAAGTAGCTGAAAAAGGGATTTTGTGGTTTAAAGTAAAAACTTATGGCATTCAGGCTCACGCCTCAACTCCATATCGAGGCTTAAATGCACATAGAATAGGCATGCTCTTTTCAATTTATATTGATGATCTTCTTCACAAAAAATTCAATAAAACTAATGATCTTTTTGATCCTCCATATTCAACATTTGAGCCTACAAAAAAGGAATGTAATGTGCAAAACATTAACACAATCCCTGGAACTGATGTAGTTTACTTCGATTGCAGAATTTTACCAGAATATAAGATTGATGACGTTATTGCAGAAATTGAAAAAGCAAAGAAAGAATTTGAGGAAAAATACAAAACAAAAATTGAGATTGAAATTGTTCAAAGAACAAATCCTTCCTTTACTGATCCCTCAGCCGAAATTGTAAAGACTTTGTCTGCAATTATTGAGAGAAAAAGAGGCATTAAACCGAAAGTCATTGGTATTGGAGGAGGTACTGTCGCGTCATTTTTAAGAGAAAGAGGATATGCTGCAGTAGCGTGGTCAACAATTGATCCAGTGGAGCATAGCCCTAATGAGTATTGCAAGATCGAAAACATGGTAAATGATGCAAAGGTATTTGCAGAATATCTTATTTCATGAATAATTTTAAAACAAATTTTGACTTTTTTAGTAGGTTTTGCACAAGATAGCAAGATACTCTATGCCGTACTTTAAAAGATCAAATAATGACAACCTTTCTCAAATTCTACTGCACTACTGGATTCCTAAAATCTGAGAAGCGTTTTCATAGAGGATCTTTCTCGTTATGGAATCAGGAAGCCCCAAATCAATGATTTTTCTGATCATATTTTCATCTCCCATATCAGTTGGAAAATCTGTACCTAACACAACATTTTCGGGACCTACTTGAGATATCAAAAATTTTAATGCAGAGACATCATAAACTACAGTATCAAAGAACATCCTTTTAAGGTAAAAGGAAGGAGGATTCTTAATATACTTCTTTGTTTCGTCTCTTACTAGAAAACCTTTATCAAGACGACCAATCTGATAAGGCAAAAATCCTCCTCCATGAGCGACACAAACCTTTAACCTTGGAAACTCATCAAAAATTCCTCTAAATATCATAGAGGCAATAGCTAGAGTGGTATCGCATGGATTTCCAACTAAAACTGGTAAATAATGACTGGTAAATCTTTCAGAAGTTACTGGATTTGTTGGATGTATAAATATGCAAGCATTTAACTCTTCTGCTTTCTTAAAAAATGGTTTAAATATAGGATCTCCTAAATATTTTCTATTCACGTTCGTACCAATTTCTACACCTACCATATGAAGTTTTAGAATAGCCCTTTCCATTTCTTTAATTGCTTCCTGGACATCTTGAAGAGGAACTGCAGCAAGACCGCGAAAATGCTCTGGGTACTGATTAACTATTTCAGAAATCGCATCATTCTGACTTCTACTAAATTCCTTAGCTTCTTCAATCTCTAAATTATAGAAAAATGTATTTGGATGAACTGAAAGTAACTGTAACTCAATACCTTTGCGTTTCATCTTTTCTAACCTATCCTTTATAGAATAGAATGCTGGAGGAAAAGGACCATATACATCATTACCTATTTTAATAAAAGCTTTGTTGGAAGTCTCTATTAGTCTTGGCGCATTAATCGAATATTTATCTGAAATTGATGAAAAAGCTTCCGGAATGAAAATATGACTATGAATATCTAGGGTTTTAATATTTTCCATTTATTTCATGTAAGGATTTGATAATATTTAAGTCTTAATATGCAAGAAACTTTTATTATCACCGATTAACTTTTACGTATTTATTAAAAATGCCATAAGAGATATACTGTTTGATAAACTCTTCTTTTTCGTATTAAGCAAGAAAACAAAGAGGTGCAAAAATCTTAATTTGTTGTCTCACATGCATATGATAACCAAATATATATTAAATATTTGTTTCTTTTTAGTGAAAAACCGATTCGGAAAACCTATAAGAAATGCTGTCAATATTCTGTAATAATATAAATATACTTTTTCTCTTCTCAGTTTTTATGATATGGTTGCTGTTCTTCGAATAGACTAATAGATGGGTATAATTATTTGTAGCCAATTATATATTTGCTTATTGGATGAAAAAAAATCTTTAAATAACTCCTAATTTATAATTTTTATTGTGGCAGAATTTCCTTCCAAATCTAAAGCTATAGAAGAAGATAAATGGCCTCCGGGAGCAGCAAAGTCAATAACTGGTCAGTTTCTCGGATTTTTCATGGATGCCTACGATCTTATGTTAGTCACTGCAATGTTACCTATTTTAGAAAAAGTATTTGCACCTCCTACAATGTCTTCGCTTGCTGCATATTTAACAGTATTGTCAGCATATGCTGTAACACTTCTCATGAGACCTGTAGGTTCAGCAATTTTTGGTAATTATGCAGATAAAATTGGAAGAAGAAATACACTGATGATCACTATAACTGGATTTTCAGTTATGAGTGCATTAAATGGTGCAATTCCCACTTATCAAGCAATAGGTATTTGGGCGCTCATTATTTTTGTAATATTCAGAATGATACAAGGAATATTCATTGGTGGCGAATATGCCGCAGGACATCCGTTTGCTATGGAGTTTGCGAAAAAGAGCAGAAGAGGACTTGTAAGTGGAATTGTTCAGAGCGGCTTCACATGGGGTGTAGCACTTAGCGGCTTTATTGTTACGGGCTTTTACGCCTATTTTGGACCACAAGGGATGTATGAGGTTGGGTGGAGATGGGCATTCGTTTCAGGATTAATACCACTTGCTATTGCTCTAATTATTAGATATCTTATGCCAGAGTCCCCACTATTTATAGAGATAAAAGAGGAAAACAAAATTGAAAAAGTACCATTCTTTTCAATATTTAAGAAGCCTACTGTATATACATTCCTTCAAGTGTTTGTTTTAATGGTCGGCCTATTCTTTAGCTCCTGGTCAATGTTTGACGCTACTACTGGTATACTTCATGGTGCAGGTTTAAGTGCAGGAGAAGCTGCTTTCTGGTACGCTATTGCAGGAGTTTTTGCTGCAATTTCTGCAATAGTATGGGGTTTTGTATCTGATTATATTGGTAGGAGAATGGCCTTTCTAATAGGGGCAGGTGTTACATTAGTAGTGGCATTTCCTACCTACTATTTCTTGTATATTTCGGCACTTTACAAGAACTATCTCTGGTTACCATTTGCGGTTCTTCTAGAGGGATGGTTTACACAGTGGGTATGGGGATTAGTACCAGTGTACTTAAGTGAGCGTTTTGCAACTCAAAGAAGAGCCTCCGGAGTTGGCTTCGGATACAGCAGTGGGCTATTTGTTGCTGGCTGGATGCCATTCTTTATGGACTTTTTAGTTGGGCCATTCCGTCCAATAGAAGGAGACAACCTCTGGTTCATGGCAGGCTTCTTCCTATTTTTAGCTGCAATCCTATATGGAGCAGCTGCATATGTAGGACCAGAAACAAGAGGAATAAGTCTAAGAGAGGTAAGATAAAAAGATAAAATTTTTATTTCTAATTTTTTATTTTTCTTTATAATTTTTATGAAAAAGCTTCTCATTAAGGCGCCTCTCATCTTAAGAATTTAGGAAATTTTTAATAGGTATTATAGCCCTTTGTTTTAGTTCGTTAATGGAAAGTAAGTTTCATTATATTTAGCTTATTAGCTAATTAACACATTTTCCTTAATCCATTTATCAATAATATTCCAAATAATTGAATACTGCTGACCTAGAGGTGTGTGCTTCATCTTAGGAATTATATGGAGTTCGCAATTCCCTCCATGTTTTCTAATTTCTTCGCACATCGCTATTGAATGCTCTTTTTTTACAATCTCGTCTTCTTCACCATGAATAAGTAAAACATTCTTTAGCTTATCAGCATACTTTAACGGGGAATAATCAAACTCATATTCCGGCAACGATAAAAGATCCTGATAAATCTTGTTTTGTATTGTTCCAGGAGGAAAAGCAGACAAATATTCTCTTTGCTTCTTTCTATCTGAAGGAGCTGCCACGGCAATAACGCAAGTCCCTTTTAGAGCCCCAGCAATTAAGGCTATTACTCCTCCCCTTGAATGACCTGCAACGCAATCAAAATCGTAAGTTAAAGCCTTTTCTACACCCTCTTTTACCTCAATTTCAAACTCTGGCACCATTACTTCTCCGTATTTTCTCAAGGGCTTTGCTAACCATTCAACTTTTTCTGGCGAAGAACCTTTACCGTGAATAACTAAGCTTTTCATTATTCTTCAACCCTCTTCATGAATTCTTTTTCATCTACAATTACCCTTTCATGTATTCCTTCACCAATTTTCTTATCTTTGTAATAGGCCTCAACTTTGAACTTTAATCTATTCCCATTTATTTCAATAAGGGTGGACTTAACTCTTACCTCCTTCCCTATTGGCACTGGAGCTAAATGTCTAACATCAATATGATATCCTACAGTTGTTTTCCCAGGCTCTAAATATTTTTGGGCTAAATCAAAAGATACATTTTCCATAAACGCTATCATCATTGGTGTTGCTAAAACATTTACTGCACCACTTGCTACAACCATTGCTGAGTGTTCAGGCTTAACGAGAAAAACCTTTTCTAAAGATTCCCCTATTTTCATCATAATTTAATTTCCAGATAACAATTTTTATTATTATGCTTGTTACAGCACCATTTGCAGGGCCCGTATCTTTTCCATTATTAGTTGCAAAGGCATTAGGAAAAATAGACTTTGAACTTAAGAATAGTTGCGAAACAAACGAGGTAGGCGACGTTATATTAGATTCAATTCCAAATATAGCTAAAAATAGAAGAAAAGGCTACAAACTAGTTGCAGGAGTATACATTAGAATGTATTCTCTCATAGGAAATAAGAACTCTCCCGTTATATATACCGTTAGAGAAGGCACATTAGCAGATGTAAATGCTAGGGTTTATGCTAAGCTCACTAACAAGAGAGAGGTAATAAATACAACTCCGGAGGAAGCATTGAGAAAAGCTAAAGAGGAAGGTAAACTCGCTTTAGTTGGAATAGAAGTAGAAATAGGGGAAATTTTCGAAGACGAAATGAAGAAAATGAATTACCTTGTACCGGAATGTGGAGTTTATTCCAGACTAGACCCAACTCCGGTGCTTAAAGCTTATGAGGAAGGAATTAGACTAATAAGAGAAAGACAAGAGGAAGCCTCAAAAATTATTTCTTCGGCAACTAATTACTATTCCCTTGACGTTATGAGAAAGATAATAAAGATTTATGATCATAAGTTAACAACTAAAAGGGATGACATGATAAAGAGTTTAGATCTGTATGGCTTAGTTAAACCAGAGGTGAAAGAGCTTGAAGTTAGCTAAAATGATAATATAGAGTAATTACTGGTCTTGCACTAATTTAGAAGTAAAAATTCTATTCACTAAGGTCTGTCTTATCTGGAATAAATTTTTCCTTAACCTTAATAGTCTCATAAATTTCTAATAGAGCAAAATTTTATCAAATATTTATTATTAGATTATAAATGAAAAATTTAAAAAGTTATATTTAATAGAGTCTTTTATAAACTTATCAGTTTCGCATTCTTCATTAATCCTTAAGATTACTACAATTTAAGTTAGTGTCTCTAAACTTTCGAACGTAAAAACTTTTAAATAACTCAATTATAAATCTCTTTCTAGTGCTGATGTGCCGCGGAACTGAAAAATGATGATTTCTTTTTTCTGAGCACGCTTTTTAGGTAATATTCCATATAATATCTTATATGAGTGATATATACTTTGTAAAAGGCGAAAACAAAGTGACAATCTTTGCTGGAAACTATCATGCAGTATTTGAAGGGAACAAAGTAAAAGGTAAAATTGAACAACAAGGACTTAAAGTGGAATTTGAGGGAATAATTGACAAGTTGCCTTCTAATGTTCAGGAAGCAAATGAAATGATAAAATCTTTGTTTTACGAGTTTCCAAAACAAGTTAATTATGGAGCTGTAGTTGAAGCAAATAATGATAAAGTGAAAATAAGAGCATGGGGAATTATAATAAATGATATTAATGCACTATTCAATAAACTGTCAGAAATAAAACCATTGCCAGTTGATATTGCACAAATTTCTCTTCAATATGATATGCCATTAAATAAAGTCAAAAAAATTCTAAAGGAGGATCCCTTGAAACTTGAAGAGGAAGCATATAAATATGCGCTATCTAACTTTGGCAATAGGCTACCTAGAGTCGAAGAGTTAAATGAAATCAAAGTGATTCTTGATGCGGTTCAAGATGGCGGAATAGTAATCCTAGTGTATAAGGGGAAACAAATTTACAGAGCTAAGATTAGCTTTCCAACCTTATATAACTATATAGAAATGAGGCCTGTTGAACTAATTGAAGAAGTAGTAAATCTGTTAGAGTCATTAATCAATCTATATAGTAAAGCTGGAGAGAAAGGAGTTTTACCAGGAATAGTGGAAGGGACTAAACAAGATGGTAAAGTAATTATAAAAAGTGAGAATGAAGAAGCAGAAATACCTGCGAATAACCATGACGAGTTAAAAGAATTTATTTCTTTGTTAAGAAAGAGGTTACAGAGAATAAAAATAAATAAGTTTTAGTGGAAGGGTTACTTAGATGAACGTTAAACTTATCCATGAGAAAATAAGAGAACTAATGGAAGTACCTGAAGAAGAAAAACATGAACTTAGAGGTAGAATAAAAAACTTTTATATTATACAAAGATACACAAAAAATGCTAATAACGAACTAGAGGAAGTTTTTATTTCTTCGCCAGAAATTAATATAAGCCTTGTAATAAATTCGAAAGGAATTTCTTCTGTTACTTACATAAAAGATGGAAAAATTGAAGGAAAAAACCTAAGTGAGGAAGAATTGCAAAAACTGCTTGATGAGATTATAAAACTTCTCTCATAAAGTTTTGCACTAGTTGACCAAAAATCTTAACTTTCATTAGATTTCTCTATTTAGAATAAAAAAGAACTTCTCCTTAATGATGTTTGTAGTAAGCTTTTTATTTATAACTTGGAGGCCACATCCTTTAATCGATTTTTACAGAACAAATAAATTGTCTCGCTTAACCTGACTGCTCTGATTCTCTTCCTTCTTAACAGTTATATGCGCATATAAAAAAAGAATACAATTTTAATTACTTTGACTTGTAACAAATAATAAAAATATCAGATGAAAGTTTATCGGAGAAAAAACACATAAACAACTACTCGTTTTTGTCTTCCGATACTTTTAGTGATATCTGCTAATCTTTCCCTCTCAGAAAGAAAGGAGGAAAATATAAGGACTATCATCTCCTTTCCAGTAGATATAAAACTAATAAATTTAGAGAAATCTTTTATTATTTTAAAGCTAAATAAATTGCACTCATCACAACCAATCTTTTTTAGTAGTTCTATTATTTCAGGCTCTAAATACTTATCTATGAATTTTGTCACATCTATAATATTTATTCATCATTATATTTTAGCTTTTATATAATGGATATATATCTTAAAACTCGTGGACAAGAAGGTCGAGCTTTATAGCACTGCAATTAAGCTTATTATGAAAGAGAAAATTCAACCAGAGAGAGCCTTTAATTTGGCGTATAGAAAACTAAAAATTAAGGGGTCTAAAGAGAAGCTTTATGACCAATTTCTTCGAGTTTTACAGCGTTTCTATTATAATTTTGAGTTATATCAAGATGAGGGAATTGAAGGGGCAGTAGTTCATTCACTTGATGAAGGCAAAATAGACCTTCCTCAATGGGTAAAAGAAAGGCTTTCGTATTTGAGATTAAAAGACTTTTCTTTGCTCTTTAAAAAGTACACATGGATAAGGGTAAATACTCTAAAAGCAAAGATCTCTGAAGTAGTTGAATCTTTAAGGAAAAAAGGATTCGAATTAGAAAAAGACGAGTACGAATTTCTTTATAAGGTTATAAAAGCTCCTTATCGAATATCAAAAACTGAAGAGTTCAAATCTGGTAAAATAGTCGTTCAGGATAAAGCTAGCATAAAAGTTGTTGAGGTACTAGATCCAAAACCTGGAGAGAAAATACTTGAAGTAGGAAGTGCCCCTGGCATGAAAACTTCTGTAATTCAGCAATTAACAGGAAATAAAGCTTACGTAATTGCAGTTGATATTTCTGAAAGAAGGATAAAAATGCAAAGAGAAATAATGAAATGGTTAGGAGTTGAAAACGTAGAGCTTGTTTTGGCTGATGGCGAAAAATTGCCTATAAAATACGTTGATAAAATATTAATTGATGCTCCATGTAGTAATAGCGGCACATTAGCTTCGGACCCTAGTGTATTTTTGCGTTTAAGTAAAAGGGATATCATAAGATTAACTATAATACAGAAAAAGCTGTTAGAAGAAGCGTCAAAACTTGGAAAACCAGTTGTTTATGCTACATGCTCTCTATTCCCGGAAGAAGGAGAAAAAATTGTTGAAAAATATGCTGACTTTTTAGTTAAAATTAACGAGAAAAATGATCCTACCCATTATGGATATTTTAAGAGTAAAGTTTGGCTAAGAGTTTTAAGGTTTTACCCTCATATCCATGGAACTCAAGGGTTCTTTATAGCAAAGTTAGACTTTTCTAAGAAACAGGCTGAAAGTCAGACTGCATGAATTGAAATGACCTTTAAGAGTTCACTTACTGAGGTCGTGAGAAACACACTTCCTAAAAATATATAGATGTATTTTGAAGCCATTTTATTAGCTATCTTAGCAAAATAATAGCCAGATGTCAAAGAAACTAAACCTATAATTACTGAAGCAAAAATATCTATCCTTCTTGCTATAATATATGCTGTAGCACCACTAGTTGCAGATAAAAACATTGCTAGAGTTGCAGTCCCTACCATTTTCTTTACATCTATTGAGAATAGCAACATCATAACTGCAATAAACATTATACCCCCGCTAGCTCCTAAAGTTCCAGTGATAATTCCTATAATAATACTTAGGATAGTTGCTACAGCAAAAGAAGCTTTTCCTAGCTGCAAACGTTTTATATTAATAAGTTGCTGACAAGAATTACTAGATCTTCTAAAAGAGACATAAGCCATGTATACTGAAAATATTATAAAAGCAATTTCAAGCGTTCTTTCCGGAGTTACAAAAGCAATTCTAGACCTTATTTGTGCTCCTATTATTGCTCCTAGCCCTAACAACAACGAAATTTTATAATCAACATTTCCATTCTTAAAATATACAAAAATTACTGAAGTTGTAGTAATTACATCCACTAGGAGACTTGAGCCGATTGCATCATAAAATGATAAACCCAGATAAGAAAGTGCTGGAACAACAATTATGACTCCGCTAGCCCCAGTTATTCCAGTAAGCGCACCTACTACAATTCCTATTAACACAAGTATATAGATGGGAAGCATGTGTAAATAGAGAAAATTAAGTTAAAAAAGTTTCTTTTTCAAAGCACAAAAGAGATAACTTCTAGTTATGCTGTCAAATGCATTTTGTCTCCTTGCCTAACGCATAGATGACGTTGCAATTTAAAAAGCTGTATTAAGAGACTTTTGTTTGCGGGAGAAACGTTTTTAGCTTTTCGAGTTAAAATATTATTTGGATGAAGGGGAGGGGAAGGTCAGACAGCCTGGTTATATATCACGGGTCAACTTACAGGGCGCTCATCATCCCCTCCCCCAATCTAATAGTGAATGTTTTCTATTATTAAGAACTATATTTTCAAAAAGTTAAGATATCATGAGTAGCTGCTAATTATTTTTGCTAGATTTTCACTATTACTATATGCAAAAAGCATACTTACATGGTAATTCATGAATAAAAACATACAAAGGGGACAAAATGCTGGAAAGGATATATTATTTTAAAAGGAAAAGCAATTAGAATAAATGCTCTTAATGAAATTTAGTATAATAAGCTAAAGATTGGCTAGTTCTTTAACCTTTTTGCTTTCAATTAGAAAGAGGATAAAGATAACAAGACTTATAAACGATAATAAGGTAAAAGTACATCTTAATCCTATCTTTTCAACCACATATCCCATGATTAAAGGAATAGAACCACTTAATCCAATGCTAGAAAAATAACTATTAGCAACGTTTCTGCTTTTTTCATCTTTAAAGCTCCTGGAAATAATAATAAGAGAAGACAGATATGTTAAGCCGTGAGGAATTCCAAGAAGGATAAGAGAAATGACGTAAACTAAAAGAGAAGGCGATAAGGAGATAGCAAGCAGACCAAAAATTGTAATTAAGGCATTTGCATAAATAATTGCGATTATATTTCTTGGTGTTCTTATTATGAAGAAAAATCTACTTAAAAAGGACGTAAGGTAGTAAAAAGAAAATATCATAACTGCTAGAGAGTATGATGCGTGAAAAAGACTTATTGCGTAAATTCCACCAAAAGTGACTAGCATTCCAAAAGGTATGTCATAAATTAAATTGTTAAATACTGAGGCAATAAATGATGGTGATTTTAACACTTCTTTGCTGCTTAAAAGTTTTTCCTTTTTATCCTCGTTAAATTTTATCTTAAAAGAGAAAATTGGGACTAGAAAACTAAAAATAGAAAAGATAAGGAAAGAAGTCAAAAGGGAGAATTTAGCAAGTATTAGGGACTCAAGCAAAGGGCTTACAATAAGAGAGGTGCTTAAAGCTGTAGTGTATAAAGCTATCATTCTTTCCCTAGTCTTTTGATCACCTATAGAACTCACATAGTTTACAATATTAGGAAATATAATCCCCATAGAGAACCCGGCTATTGAAACATCTAGCCAAATTAGAATAGGGTTTGCAAAATAGAATAAAGGGAAAACTAGCGCATAGATTGATGCAAAGATCTTTAGCATTTTTTCTCTTTTCTTTGCTGAAAGCCTAGAGTTTATTAACGTACTCGAAATAAAGGAAAAAATAAATAACAAGGAGGAAAGAAAACCGACAAGAAAGGGGGAAAAGTGAAAGATATATTTAGCAACTAAGGGAATGGTGGTGGCTAACATACTATTTGAAGCCCTAATTGCGAATGTTATTGTAAAAATTATAATTGCAATAACAAAAATTTGCCTTAATGCCACAATAGAAGAATAAGGAATTTTAATTTTTAATCTCACTTGTGAAAATAATAAGTTGCAAGCTCTATACTTTTTATGTGTTGTACCTTACTGGGAAAACTGGTTACATAGTCAGCTTTGCAGGTATCATAATTTGTTTATGGCTAACAGGGATAGGGAAATTGTCAATTAAGTCGATTAAACTTATATAAAAATATGCAAATCACTACCCCGTGAATAGGCAATTACTTCTGACAACAATAATTGCAACTTTAGGAGCAATCTCAATCTATTTCCTTAACTTAGACAAATTATATCCTATTCCTGTTTTCCTTGCTATAGCTTCCCTTGTAGCTTCTTACATTAGTTCATTTACTCGATACTTTACCCCCATTTCTGTTCTTCTCTCCTTTCTTTCAGTAGCCTTTCCTTTTCTATTCATACATTCTCAACCTTTACAGTTCTTTATAGCATTAGGCTTAGGAGCATTTGCAATTGTTATACCTTGGATTTGGGAGTTAGTAATCCTTATATCACTATTTATATTTCTTATTCCTTTAACTCCACTGCTTAATGCTTCTGTTTTATCTCTTTCTCTTTTTTCAGCTCTAGGCTTTGCCAATTTATATGCGGCAACAGGGAAAGGCTATCCTGCAGTAGTAAAAATAGAAGGTTTGCCAAAAAATGCTACATGGTATGCAGAAATAAATGGCGTTTTTAAAGCAGAAAATAAAAACACAATAAAAGGGAATAGGGTCGAAATAACTTTCTGTCCACAGCTCATTTCTGGCTATTACTTTATTCCAGACACAACAACTATTACAGCTAAAGAGGGAAGGAAAAAGGCAGTTAAATTCTACCAATCTTCTTCGCTTCCACCCGTAGATAAATTCCCTCACTGTTTTGCATATTTCCAATCTAAAGGTTTGCCAGCAAACATTCATTGGTCAGTAATAGTAAATAACGTAGAGTACTCAGCGCCTACATCATCTATGATTATTGTACCAATGTTTAATGTTAGAGAAGCTGCGTGGAACGCAAAGGAAATAACGATTGGAAATGTTACTTTCAAACCAGTTATAACTAGCGGGATTGTAAAAAGAGGGGGAAAAGTGGTCATAGAATACACAAGTTATGTTCTGCAAACCGCCAAACCTGTTCTTCCTCCTTTAAACAAATGGGATCCAAAAGTGTGGGTTGGGAAAGAACTTTATGGATATAAAGTGCAGTCCGTTATAGGAACTGGAGGAAATGGATATGTTTTAAAGGCTGAGAGAGATGGAACTTTATATGCAATAAAAGTATTCTCTATCTCGCCATCATCTAACGTTACAGTCTCAACTTCTTCAAACTTCGACTTAATATTTAAAGAGTCTGAAACACTAAAAAACCTCTCTAAAAATCCTAAATTTGTAAGAATATATGGAATATTCATTGATTTAAACAACTTGAAGTCGATACTTAAAGGAGATGTTGAAACATATTACAATTACCCACCTGCAATAGTAATGGAATATATGAGTGGAGGAACTTCTTTAGATTTAGCCCAAAACCAGTTAGTGGCTCACTCTTCTTATTGGCCTTTAATTGTTAAAGAGATAGTAAAAGAGGTAGCAGGGGCATTGGCTTTCCTTCACTCAAATGGTTTCGTGCACCTAGATATAAAGCCAGAGAATATTTTCTTTTATAGGGAGCTAGGTAAATATCCAGAGGAAGTTTACAGAAACATTGTGGGTAGTGTAAAGCTTGGCGATCTAGGCTCAGCTGTAAGGATTGGAGAAAAGATAAGCCAGGCATCACCAGGTTATTGTCCACCAGAGCAAGTTGAGGCCGTAATATTAGGAAAAGGTGCAGATCCGAAGATGGATATATTTGCCTTAGGAATGACCGCCTATGTGCTTCTTGCTTTGAAAAAGGATAATCCTGCCGCAGATTTGCTAAATAAAGCGATAGATAATTACCTTTCTGGAAATATAAGCGAAGCATTGAAAAATGTTCAGCAAGCAAAGCAAGCGCTTGCAAGTTGGAGACCTTCATTACCTCAAAACACACCACAAGATTTGGCAGATGTGATTATTAGAAGCTTGAATGTAAAACCCGAATATAGACCTTCAGCGGATGAAATTGCTAGAAGCTTGAAATAAAAACAGAGACGTAGTATATATTTAATTGACAATTAATAGGTGGTATGACATGAAGAGAACATATTATTTAGCTATTGCAGCAGTTGTATTAGTTGCAATAGTGATTTTCTCTTTGTTGAACTATGCGGTATTGTTAGTCCTTTTTGCAAAGTACTTTAACTCTCACAATATTAACGTATTCTTTGTAACTCGTCAAGGAAAATTAATACAAAACGTCTCTGTCTCGCTATTTGCATATTATCCAACTCCTAACGGAACAGTAATTAAAGAGATTTATCAAGGGTTTAACCTTAAGTACTTGTCAGTCCCAGTTTCCAACCTTACATGGTATGCTAAACAATGGCTAGGAACGTACAATTATACTATTGTATTACCAAATGGAACTGAACTGATCATGATATATAATGCCTCCCTGATTATTCCTTCGCTAATTGGATTTGCCTCTTATTATGTTATAAATCAAACTAACGGGACAATGACGATATATACACAAGTGTTTTCAGTTAGAGTTTCACCAAGAAACATTATTCATGGAATTGGGAAGACTGTGTTTAAGGAATTTGCAAATCCAATAGTTAAAGTAGTAAAAATAGAGGAGAATAGATCATCAAGTTCAAGTTATAGTATCACTCCGCAACAAATAACAACTACAGAAAATTCATTTTCATATATTACGGTTCTCTGGAAGCCTGGAGTTGCTTACGAAATAACTTATAATTTGACCGCGTACTGGATATATCCTTCAAACTCCTCTCAATTTGGGCCGATACCTCTTGCAGTAGCCTATGTAACAGATCCAAACTCATTTGACTACCTTGGAGTTATAAAGGTAGATGAATATGGTTATAATAGCTCTCACATTTCAATATCTTTTGGCATTACATTACTTTCTAGTGCAGGCTTTGAAGTTGCTGGAAGTTCAGTATCATTTAGAAGCGGAAGTATTAGCATTTCTAATCAGGTTTCACTTGGGGAAAGGTATCATAACTTTGCTGAAATTTATGTATTGGGTCAGATAGCAATTGTAAATTACACGGAATATTTAATTGCTAAAATAAAACAAGCAGAACCGTTTTATGTGGGTAATGTCACAATGTTCTTTATAACAGCAGTGCAGGCAGTTGGAAAGAAAGGGGCTTATCTCCCAGCTTTATATATTGCTAATATGAAGATACCTATAAGTAATAGTACTATACAGTCGTTTTTCAATGAAAAACTAGTATATTGTGGTAATTCTTCACATTATTCAAGCAACATTTTTGGTCCGTATATCGGTGTTGCTATTTTAGTGAAGTCGTTAATTGATTATTCGCTAAATGTACTTAACGTATCAGTTCCAGGTTGGGTAACTCTTGTGGTTTCACCTAACGTAGTCATAGTGCCACTTAGTGATGACTATTTGACAACGTTCGCATTTGTATCACTATCAAACAACATTTACTATGTATATCGTGAAGAAACTGCTACACCATATAATATTGGAGGAAACCACTCCAATATTTCAGTATTTTATTTCTACGTAAACTATACAAGTTAATTTTCTTTTTATTTATTTACAATAATTTTTGGTTTAAAAAGCTTTTAAAAGATTAAATAAAAAATTAATTTAGTTACATTTTGATTAATGTAGTGCTTCTAAATTTCTCAAGAAATTGGGAGTGCATAAAACTATCACACATTCAAAATTGTATCAAGCTCTTTTTCTTTTGTTTCTGGCACTAAGAATAGAGTTATTAAGCTTGAAACTAAAGCAATCCCTGCATACATCGCTACCATCCCTCCTAATCCTATAACGCTAACAAGTGATGGGAAAGCTGAAATTACTGTTGCTGTTGCTAATCTATCAATTGCGACGCTTATTGCCTGCCCAGTACCCCTTACTTTTGTATAAACTAATTCTGGGGTTACCATTGCTGAACCTATAATAGATGCCGGACCCATTG
>ERZ1684502.63-NODE-63-length-31163-cov-182.483252_pt1 | contig 31163 bp, 35 predicted proteins | sample MGYA00580192_ERZ1684502 | MGnify/ENA primary metagenome ERZ1684502 (study PRJEB41476, sample SAMN13258264) | hydrothermal vent metagenome | biome: caldera [ENVO_00000096]; feature: acid hot spring [ENVO_00002120]; material: acidic water [ENVO_01000358] | place...
TATTCATGCATAAAATAGGTTTTATGGGGGGTTTAAATGTTATTGACTAATGAAACACTAAATGCCGACAAAGTAATCCTTTACAAAAAAGATGATTGTGAAATTTATGTGGTGGAAAAAAACGGAAAATCTTTTCTTATAGGAATGTATAATGGCGCACATTCTATTTATGCAAAAGTAACGATTACATTTGCAGGGAACTGGAATTGTGAAAATATATTATATGTTCCATTCGGTTATTACGCGTTTTCTAAAGATGAGAAGGAATTAATTGAAAAAATAAAAAAGAAGATTGAAGAGTTGAGTAGGAATGTTCTTGGATGATTATGATTTAATAATAAGCGATGTTGATGGGGTTTTAGTTAGAGAAGGAGAACCGATTTGGAATAACTTAATAGCAATAAAAAAGATGATAGAAATTGGAAAGAAAGTCATACTTATAACAAATAATTCTGGTTTTAGTAGAGTTCTATTATCTAGGCAATTAAACTATTTAGGACTAAAAATTGATCCAAATAATATAATAACTAGTGGTACTGCTGCAGCTATTTATCTTAAAGAAAAAACTAATGTAAAATCTGTTTATGTTGTAGGGGAAGAGGGTCTAATAGAAGAACTTAAAAGTTATAATTTTAGAATTTTAAGCTCAAATGAGATAGAAGAAGAAATACCAGATGCAGTGGTTATTGGTCTAGATAGATTAAGTACTTACGAAAAACTTTCCAATGCCATGAGGTGTATTTATCGCGGTTCTAAATTTATAGTAACTAATATGGACAGACTTTGGCCATCAAAAGATGGCCTTAAACTTGGTGCAGGCGCATTAGCAGCCTCAATAATTTATGCTCTACAAAGAGAGCCGGATTTTGTAGCAGGCAAACCTAACACATGGATTATAGAAATTGCACTAAGGCTAACAAATACTAAGAGTCTAGACAAAGCAGTAATAATTGGCGATCAATTAGAGACTGATATAAAAATGGGCTTAAATGCCGGGATAGACACAATACTAGTTCTTACTGGTATATCAAAATTAGAAGATATAGAAAAATCAAAAATTAAGCCTAAATACGTTGTTAACTCGTTAAATGAAATTTTGAAATAAAGATTTTTAATTAACAAGTAGAGAAGTGTATATCATGGAGAAAGTTTCTTACGACGCAGTAGTAGTGGGTGCCGGATTAGCTGGTTTAATGGCTGCGCACGAAATAGCGTCCGCAGGTTATAGGGTTGCTGTAATCTCAAAAGTTTTCCCTACAAGGTCTCATTCAGCAGCAGCAGAAGGAGGGGTAGCTGCATACATACCAGGAAATTCTGATCCAAATGATAGTCCGGAATATATGGCATATGATACAGTAAAAGGTGGAGATTATCTAGTAGATCAAGATGCAGCAGAACTCTTCGCGTATAAATCGGGCGAAATAATAGATCTTCTAGAAAGATGGGGTGTACTATTTAATAGGCAGCCTGATGGAAGGATTGCAGTAAGATATTTTGGAGGTCAGACATATCCTAGGACAAGATTCGTTGGAGACAAAACTGGTATGGCAATGTTACATACTGTTTTTGAGAAAACCTCTGGGCTGGGTAATGTAGATTTCTATTTTGAATGGTTCGCATGGGAGCTCGTGAGAGATGAAAGTAGAGTTAGAGGGGTTGTTGCTTTTGATATGAGAAATATGACCCCCGTGTTCTTTAAAGCAAAGGCAGTAGTTATGGCAGCAGGAGGTATGGGAATGTTATATAAGCATACAACTAATAGTTATATAGCTACTGGTGATGGTTATGCAATGGCATTAAGAGCGGGTGTTGCATTAAAAGACCCTGAATTTGTCCAATTCCATCCGACTGCTCTTTATCCATCTGATAACTTAATCAGTGAAGCTGCTAGAGGAGAAGGAGCTGTTTTAAGAAATGCGAAAGGAGAAAGATTTATGGCAAGATATGCTCCTAAAAAGTTAGATTTAGCTCCAAGAGATATTGTCTCTAGAGCTATTATGATTGAAATCAGAGAAGGAAGAGGATTTCCAGGAGGCTATGTAGGTTTAGATTTAACTCATTTAGGCGAAGAGTACATAAAAGAAAGGCTAGCTCTAGCGTATGAAGCGGCCAAAAACTTCGCAGGAGTAGATGCAACAAAGGAAATGATCCCAGTTAGGCCTGCACAGCATTATTATATGGGAGGAATAGATGTTGATATTACTGGTAAGAATTCGGATCTAATTGGATTATTTGCTGCCGGAGAGGTAGCTTGTGTCTCTCTTCATGGTGCTAATAGGCTTGGTTCTAATTCTCTGCTCGAGACGGTTGTATTTGGGAGAGAAACAGGAAAGGCTGTAGTTGAATTTTTGAAAGGATATACTGAACCCTCGTCAGATATAGACAAAGAGGCCGAAAAAGCGGCAGATTCTGCATATGATGTTGTCAAAAGCGAGAGTGGTCCTCATTTTGGAGAAGTTCTAGAAAAATTAAGAGACGTAATGTGGGATTATGTTGGCATTTTCAGAGATGATGGCGGATTAAGAACTGCATTATCGGAAATTACGAAACTAAGAGAAGAAGCTAAGAAAGTGTATGTATCTGACAAAAGTAAAGTATACAATACGGAGTTTTATAATGCTCTTGAATTAAAGAATATGTTGGACTTAGCACTAGTGATAGCCTATTCTGCGCTAAACAGAAAAGAGTCTAGAGGTGCCCATTATAGATTAGACTATCCACAAAGAGACGATCAGAACTGGCTAAAACACACCATAGCTTATCTGAGAGGAAATACAGTTGAAATTACATATAAGCCAGTAAAAATAACAAAATGGAAACCTGAAGCAAGGGAGTACTAAAATGTCCCTAAAAATTGAAGAAGCGGAAGTCATTTTTAAGATAAAAAGATATTCGCCAGAAAAGGGCTCTTACTGGCAAGAATATAAGCTGAAAGTAGATAGATTCACTCAGGTTGTCGAAGCACTAAGAAGAATAAAAGTTGAGCAGGATCCCACATTAGCGTTTAGAGCGGCTTGTCATATGGCGGTGTGCGGAAGTTGTGGAATGAAAATAAATGGAGAGCCTAGGTTAGCATGCAAAACTAATGTTTTTGAAATGATAAAGAAATATGGTTCTAATGTAATCACAATTGAACCAATGGACTATTTCAAGCCAGTTAAAGATCTCATTGTAGATATGGACGATTTCTATCAGAGAATGTATAAAGTAGAGCCAAGATTGCATCCTCATAAAGATGTGCTTGAAGGTAAGGCAGAACATAGATTAAAGCCTGAAGATCAGAGAGAGTTATGGAAATTTGCTCAATGTATTTGGTGCGGTTTATGTGTTTCAGCTTGTCCTGTAGTTGCTATAGATCCGTTGTTCTTAGGACCAGCTCCACATGCAAAAGGTTATAGGTTCTTAGCAGATCCTAGAGACACAATTACTGAAGAGAGACTAAAAATACTGTCAGATAGTGCATGGCGTTGTACATACTGTTATATGTGTTATGAGGTATGTCCAAGGGATGTAGAACCTGTAACTGCAATTAAGAAAACAAGAGCATACACTAAGTTTGCTAAAGAGAAAACACCTGTAATGACAACTGGCGAGAAACATATAGAAGCAATTCACGACTCTCTAATGGAAATCGGCAAGCTAGATGAAGCAAAAGTTTATCTTAAAACTTACGGTTTGCTTAACTCTGTCAAGGACTTCATATTCCTATTCCAATCCGGTAAAGTAAAATATGCATTAGTAAAAGAAAAGCCAGTTGAAAATATAAGTGAGATAAGGAAAATTCTAAGTGGTGAGAATAAATGAGCTACGCATATTATCCTGGCTGTTCCGCGCACGGTCTATCTAGGGACGTTGACATTTCTACTAGGAAAGTCTTCGAAGCTCTTGGATTAAAACTAGTAGAAGTTACTGACTGGAACTGTTGCGGTGGAGGATTTTATGATGAGAAAGACGAAGTTGGTCATATTGCACTTAATTTAAGGAACTTATCTACAGTAGAAAGAATGGGATTTGATAAAATGATAACGCCATGTAGCGTATGTCTTCATAGCCATAGGTTAGCCGCTTACAAATATAAAGAAAATAAAGATTTAAGAAGAAAAGTTGAGGAGAGAATAAAAGGTACTAATATAAAATATTCAGGTAAAGCAAATGCCGAACATATAGTATGGGTACTTGTAAGAGATGTTGGAATTCAAAAAATTAAAGAAAAAGTAAAGAGGCCGTTAACTGGATTAAAAGTAGCAGCATATTACGGTTGTCAGATGCTCAGACCACAGGAGGTAATGGGATTCGAGCCTGCATTTAATCCTCATAGCTTAGAAGATTTGATAGCTGCAACTGGAGCAACTCCCATATCTTTCCCTGCAGCCAAGTCTTGTTGTGGATTTCCGTTAATTGGTAGCAATCCTCAAGCAAGTATGAAAATGGCTTTTAATGTACTAAAAAGTGCAAAAGAAAGCGGCGCTGATGTATTAGTAGATCCATGCAGTCTATGCCATCTACAATTAGACTCTATGCAAGCTAAGATAAAGGCAGAGTTTAATATTGATTGGACTATGCCTGTACTTTACATAGCACAACTATTAGGTCTAGCGTTTGGTTTCTCTCCTGACGAACTTGGTATAAGTAACATAGCTAAACAGGTGTTAGCTCAAAAGGGTGTGATATGATGTATGAAGAAAAAATTGAAGAAGCTATAACTAAAATTGGAGGAAGTATAACAAAAGGATGGTATCCTGTTAGCGAAAGACCGGAGAGACCGCCATTTGCAAAAGAAATAGAATATCAAGTAGGAGATTTATTTTGGGGTAAAGTTCATTTAAGGAACGAAGGAGATATATATGTGCTAGTAATTTCAAAGGACGTATTTAATTGGAAAGATAAGATATCTCAGTTAAAAATTGGCGGAGAAGTAGAAGATGCTGCAGGAGGTTTATTGTGGTTAAAAGAAAATGTAGAGACGTTAGAAAATGATTTAAAATTTATTAAAGATTATCTAACTTCTCTTAGAAGTTCTAAGAAATAATTTTTTATTATTAATTTCATCTCAACCATAGCAAAATTTTATTATTTTATATGTCATAATTTATAAAATGGCCATGACCCAGTAGACTCCCACGAAGTTGGTTGGGATGATACTGGGGCCTCCTCTTCCTTTATGCTTCAACAACTTTCAACAAATCTTCATGGTCTAATTTATATACTACTAAGTATCCGTCAGAAACTCTTCTCAAGTCCGCATTATCTCCTCTTATCATAACTGTTATTAATGTTGCATTAGCCTCTTTTAACGATTTCCTTATAACAGTTTCGGCTATTTTATCTTCTCCATCTGTTAATAGAATTATTTCGCTTACCCCTTTTACATGACCTTCTTTTATATCTTCACAAGCCGAAATTATGGATCTACTTATATCTGTTCCTCCGCCTCCTCTTATTTTCCCAATATATTCAATCATTTTAACCACATCTTTACTTTTAGCGTTCTTAGCAACTTTAATTAACGGATAAGGAATGTTATCAAAAAATCTTACATAGAAATCCCTATTTTCTCTTCTTGCCCTGCTATATAATGCTAATGCTACGGCTTTAGCCCATAGGATTTTTTCTCCATCCATACTACCAGATTTATCTAATAAAAGATAAATGGGTCCTAGAGCCTCTTTTATCCTTTTTTGGTATAATAATAGCTGTGATTCTGCTAATTTAACGTAAAATAATTCTTCTGGTAAAGCCAATTCCGAAGTTACGATTCTTTCTAAATCTGACCCTTCTTCGTAACCATAAAGTTCTCCTCTTGAAAATCTTGTATACTTTTTCTTTGTAAAGCCACCGAGTCTTGGTAGTCCACTTAAAAATTCAAGGATTTTCTTAACTTCAGTATTTCTTGCTAGTCTTAGTACCTCATGAATTTCTCCTTCAAAATTAAGTACTGACCCTGTCCCTGCACTATTTCCACCGACTATTTTCTGTAAATTTCTTACTGCTTCTGCATCTTCGATAGCCTTACTTAAGGCTTTATCACTAACCTGTTTCATTAGTTTTTCTAATTGTTGATTATTTTGTGGATTTTGTTCGCTTTGGCCTTCCTTTTTTCCACCTCCTTTCATTAACCCGTTTAGCAATTGTTCTGCCATCTCTCTCTCATGTAAAGACTGAGAAGTCCTTTTTATTTTCTCTAATTCTTCAATTAAATTCTGTACATAACTAACTGAAAGTGCCATACTAACAGCGGAATTCACAATGGAATAGTTTCTATTTTCTTCTACTAATGGAGAATTAAGCATCATTTCAACAAACTTATACATAATATATTTTTCCTCAGGGATTTCTTCCTTTACTTTGAGTATGGGCATAGGTAAATAATGTATGTAATAAATGTCGACTAAGAAATTTTCATCCAACTGTAAGTCTCTTCCAGTTAGTTTCTTTAAAGTATAACTTATTCTTTCGCCACGATATCGAACTAAAGGATCCTTGTATCGTATTCCTCTTAAAAAACCCTCACTATTTTCTTCGTTCATGAATAAATCCCCAGTTTCCTAGCTATTTTCTCTAATAAATCATCTATTTCTTTTACTACTTCTTTAGAATATTCTTCAACTTTCTCATCCCCACTTTCTTTCCCTAGAGCTATCACTCTGTCTCTTGTAGCCCTAAGACTTCTTATTAGTTCTATTAGTCTTGGGTCAGATTCGTTTGCTGCTTCTACATACTTACTAGCTTCTTTTATATTTGAATATATTTCGTTAAGTTCTTTCATATACTTTATTGGTGTCTTTAATTCTTCCGATAAAAGTGCAGAGACTTTCTCGAAATCGTCTATTTCCTTAGGAGCTATATACTTTAGTACAATTAAATCTTCTTCAGTAGCTTTTAGTCTTCCATTTAATATTGAATGTGCAGACACAATTTTCAGTACTTTTCCCTTTCTTCTGTCAGTTAAATGAATTCCTTTTTCTTCAAGCATTACATAAAGTTTTAATAGTTTGCTCTTTACGGCTGATAGGTCAACCTGAGGAATAAGGTTATACAATTCGTCTAAATGCTTTATACTCATTATAGGCTCTTTAACTGCCCATTTGTTTGAAAACTCATAGTCCCAAGCATATTCAATAAGATCTTTCCATAAATCTTCACTCACAGGCCTAGTATAATGTCTTAACAAAAGTCTATCATATAGTGCATCTAATTCCGGCTCGTCTGGAACTCTGTTGCTTGCTGATATTAATGTTCTTAAAGGTACGTGTATAACGTTATAACCGTCGTAGATTACTCTCTCGTTAAGCAAAGAAAGCAAAGCATTCAATATAGCGGAGTTAGCATTAAATATTTCATCTAGAAATGCAATTTCGCTTTCTGGCAGTTTATCTTTTGTTATTCTTCTATAAACACCTTGTTTTAAAGCATTAATATCTAAAGGCCCGAATAGTTCTGCAGGTTCCGTATATTTAGTCAGCAGGTACATAAAGAATTTTGCATTTAATAATTCTGCTGCCCTCCTTGCAAGTGCGGATTTTGCAGTGCCAGGCTCACCAATTAATATTACGTGTTCTTTTGCGATCAAAGCCAGAGTTAATACTTTGGCTTCCTCTTCTCTACCTATAAATGGTGCAGCTAGGCTCTCAAGGAATTTTTTTGGATATTCTAATAATTGTTGTTGATAACTATTCACATTTGTTCACAACTTAATTATAGTTGTGTAGCTTAAAAAGAAATCTTAAAAATATTGCCTCTTTAAAGTTTAAATATAGTTGTTTTTCGATATGACAAGAGTTTTTATATTATTGTAACAAAAATACTACCAACAAATCTCGTGAGTCGGGTCGAATGTCGGAAGAAAAAAGAGAAGAGAAAATAGGTAATTTAAAGGCTGGTATGGAAAACGTAAATGTAACCGTAAGGGTTTTAGAAGCCTCCGAACCAAAAGTGATACAAACAAAGAAAGGTGAGAGAACTATAAGTGAAGCCATTGTTGGTGACGAGACTGGTAGAGTAAAGCTAACTCTATGGGGGAAATTGGCTGGAAGTATAAAACCGGGTAGTGTTGTGAAAATAGTTAACGCTTGGACTACCGCATATAAGGGTAAAGTTCAATTAAATGCAGGAAGTAGATCTACTATCTCGGAAGTAAGCGATGATTTAGCTCCATCAGAAGACCAAATACCAGAAAATACACCTTCAGCTGGTGAGTACAGAAGACAATTTAAAGGTAGAAGAAAACAAAATAGAGGCCCTAGAAGGCCAAGATTTAATGAAGAAGAAGGTGGTGAAGAAGAATGAAGTTTGATGAAGTAAAGGATTTAAAACCACAAAAGATAGGAGAGTTTATAGACAGAACTGAAGATGGAGAAGGTTATATAGTAAAAGTTTCTGATGATAAAGTTTACGAATTAGCCCCAATCGCATATTATGTATGGGAGTTATGTGATGGAGAAAAAACCGTAGAGCAAATTATAACTCAAATTAGTACCGAGGCAAACTTACCCATAGAGCAAGTTCGAGACCCAATTCTAATGGTATTAGATGAGTTACAGAAAAATTCCCTTATAAGTATGTAATAAAGTTAATAAGGTTTCGTTTTTATTTTTTATATTATGAGAGCAATTTTAGACGATAAAAATCTTTTGTCCGCAGAAGAAGCTTTGTATCTTTATATAAAAGAGACTTCACCTAAGCCTTTAGATATTGAAGAAGTAGACCTTATAGATGCTCTAAATAGGGTGTCTGCAGAGGACGTTTATTCACCAATTGATCTTCCACCCTTTTCAAGGTCAACTGTTGATGGATTTGCTGTTATCTCAGAAAATACCCCGGGAGAATTTGAAGTTATAGATAAAATTGGAATAGGAGAATATAAAGAGATAAGGATTCAGGGCAATCAAGCAGTTGAAGTTGATACCGGAGCAGTAATTCCTGAAAACGCAACTGCTGTTGTGAAAATTGAGGAAACTAAATACAAAGACGGAAAGGTGAAAATTGAAAGAAAACTCAATTTTGGGGAAAACATAGGATGGGTAGGTAGTGATATACCAAAAGGCTTTGAGATTCTGAGAAAAGGAGAGATAATTACGGCAGAAAAAATAGCTTTACTCGCTTCTGTAGGAATAGACAAAGTGAAAGTGTATAAAAAGCCTAAGATTTTTATAATAACTACTGGAGACGAATTAATAACACCAGGAAAACCTTTAGAGAAAGGGAAAATTTATGAGTCTAATGCATATTACCTTTTAGCGAAATTAAAAGCCGAAGGGTACGAGGTTCTAGGCTTTATCCATGTAAAAGACGATAAAGAGGAAATTGAGAAACAATTGCTAAACGCTCTTAACATTGCTGATGCAGTGATTATTACTGGAGGTACAAGTGCTGGTGAAAAAGATTACGTTCATCAAGTGATAAAAGAAAAAGGGAAAATTATTGTACATGGCATAAAGTTCAAACCTGGAAAGCCTACTATCTTAGCTTTAGTAAATGACAAGCCAGTAATAGGTTTGCCGGGAAATATAGTTTCAACAATTATGGTTACTGAGAGAGTAATATTAAGATATTTATCTATTCTTGCAGGGAAGGAATTCGAAGAGCCTATAAAAGTTAAGGCTATTCTTATGAACAGTGTTAAGGCTGATAAGAATCGTTTTACCTATACACCAGTCTATTTGTTCAAAAAAGGAGAGGATTATTATGCTTTGGCTGTTCCATTTGACAGTTATATGATAGGTATTTTCTCCTCTGCTGACGGTTATATTGGCCTTCAGCCCGGATTAGAGTTAAAGGAAGGCGAAAAAGTGGATGTTTATATAAAGCGTTTTGATCCTAGACCAGTTTACATTGGAGAAGAAGAGCCTAACATAATGGAAAAGCTTACGGGATTTAGAAAATTACCTTTAGGATCTTTTGCTGCTATAAAAGCTTTGCAATATGGTATAGGAGATATCATAGTTATAAGTAAGCTTTATGACCCTCAAATATCTGGGACTTTCGTTTTTAAACGCAAAATATTAGAGAATGGTTCATTTAAAGATAAGATAGGGTATTTCGATTGGATTGGCTTAAGTAAAATAATTTCTTCACCAACAGTAAAGCTTCGCTATGTCTCTTTAGCTAAAAATTTCATTGGTAAGGCTACTGTTATAGCCCCTAGTACTATAATTAATGAAGGAAAAGAAATAGGAGAAGAGGAGCTAGTAATAGTGATAAACAAAGAGGAGTACAAGTCAAAGGTAAAAATTTTATTTTGAACATTTATTTGAATAGTATCAGACGTGATCGTGAAAGCGTTTTCATCAACAGCCAATTTAGGGGCTGGCTATGATGTATTAGCATTAGCGCATAATGCATTTGAAGATACCATAGAATTACAAGCAGAATCTTCTAGCGAGCTAAGCATAAAGGTTGAAGGAGATGGAATTCCGTTAGAAGTGGAGAAAAATACTGCAGGCTTTGCCCTTCAAGAACTTTTAAGGGATTTCGGAGTGAAGGCCAAAGTAAAAGTGAAAATTACTAAGGGAATCCCAGTTAGATTAGGTTTAGGGAGTAGTGGAGCTTCTGTCGCTGCGGCAGTTTATGGGGCAGAGGAGTTATTCAAACTTGGATTAAGTAAGAAAGAGTTGGTTAAATATGCTATGAGGGGGGAAATAGCCTCTTCTGGTTACCCTCACCCAGATAATGTTGCTGCAAGTCTTGTAGGAGGGCTAGTCAGTGTAATTAGTTCAAACCCAATTAGAGTAGAAGAAATTCCATTGAACATTGATTTTGAGCTTTTGTTAATAATCCCCCTTGTGAAGATTGAGGCAAAAACTAAAAAAGCAAGAGAAATGGTACCAAAGCAAATTGAAATATCTAAATATGTTTCTGATTCAAGGTATTTATCATCTCTAATTCTAGGTTTTATAAAAGGGGATAGAGAATTAGTCAGATTAGGCCTAAATGACGAAATAGTTGAAAAAGCTAGAGAACCCCTATTCCCTTATTATCCTAAAATTAAGGAAATTGCAATATCGTATAATGCTATTGGTGCGTGTGTAAGTGGTGCTGGCCCTACTGTAGCAATTTTTATTGATAATTACTCTGATAAAAATAAAATCGTTAAAGAAGCACTAAATGTTTGTAAAGCTTATGGTTATGAATGCATTTATAAAATAGCAAAAGTTGCTGGGGGTGCTCGGATTGAGAGAAAGGACTAAGGTCGTTTTAGAGGGATTCGATGAGGAAACGGGGGCAATAACGACTCCGATCTATCAAACCACTTCTTATGTTTATCCTATTGGTGAAAAATATAGATACACAAGGGAGGCAAATCCCACTGTTCTAAAATTAGCACAAAAAATTGCTGAGTTAGAAGAAGCAGAGATGGGAGTCGCTTTCTCTTCTGGAATGGCTTCTATTTCCTCAACTCTATTAACTTTAGCTAGACCTGGCAGTAAGATATTAATTCATAGGGACATGTTTGGAAGAACTTATAGGTTTTTCACAGACTTTTTACGCTCTCTAGGAATGGAGATAGATATAGCTAATCCAGGAGAAATAATTGAGAAAGTTAAAAGCAAGAAATACGATATAGTTTACGTAGAGACAATTTCTAACCCAATACTTAGAGTTGTCGATTTACCGGAACTTTCAAGAATATGTAAGGAGAATGGATCAATTTTGATTGCTGATGCCACCTTTTCAACGCCAATAAATCAAAAGCCTTATGTTCAAGGTGCACATGTTGTTTTGCATAGCGCCTCAAAATTTATAGCAGGTCATAATGATGTGATTGCAGGCTTAGGTGCAGGATCAAAAGAATTAATGACTAAAATAGACTTAATGAGAAGAACTTTAGGAACTTCATTAGACCCTCATGCAGCATATCTGGTCATTAGGGGGATGAAGACCCTGAAAATAAGAATGGACATAATAAATTCAAATGCGCAAAAGATTGCAGAGTTCCTTTCTGAACATTCGAAGGTTAAAGCGGTATCTTACCCAGGCTTAAAGAGTCATCCAGATTATGAAATTGCAAGGCGTATATTAAAAGGATTTGGAGGAGTAGTAACTTTTGATATAAAGGGGAGTATAAATGATGCCCTTTCATTAATGAATAAGTTTAAAATAATACTTCCTGCACAAACATTAGGGGGAGTAAACTCTACTATTTCCCATCCAGCCACTATGACTCATAGAACCTTAACTCCGGAAGAAAGGAAAAGTGTAGGCATTACTGACACGATGTTAAGGTTATCAGTAGGGATAGAAGATGTAAATGATCTAATAGAAGAATTAGACAAGGCCCTTTCAGCTTTAAATTAAATTATCGCCTTTATCTCATTTTTGAGTTCTTCCTCAAGCATTGCCTTTATTTCATTTCTATGTATTCTTACCAAGTGTAAGTATAATCCTCTCTTAGTAAAAGGCCCTTTATTACAAATTTTGCAGTATAAGACGGAATTTCTCGTATCTGAGAGCCAAAAGGCAACTCTTTCAACAGCGTTTTTTGCCATTCTAAACGAGGAAATTCCTACAGCCTTTTCTATTTCTTTATCATCCACTTTTATTTTACTGGCTACTTTAGCAGTTATATCAATTAATTTTTCTGCAGTTATTGATATTCCACTGTCCATTTTGTATCCCATACAGAGGATATAGCTATAGCTATACTTAATATTGAAACTAACCTTAACAACTTTTTATGCAAATCTGAATCTAAAAATGCCTTTATATCATTTAGGTCAATTCCTAAAACTCTTAATACTTTTTCAGCTCTAACCTCAAATTCTCTGTAATATTCTGGTATTTGATTATTATCTAAATTTCTTTTTACATCTATTGTCATTTCTAAAGTTTCAGCAAACTCTTCCTCGCTAATTTCAGGAAATATTTGAGTTATCTTCCTGTTAATTTTGTTTCCTATTACTTCTGCCATGCCAGGAACATATTCAATTGGGACTAAATAAGATATCCAGGCATCTACATATCTCCTTACTGTATCTTTAACTTCTGGCAGTTCGCCTTCAAGTTCCTCAACAATTGAAGCTGCCGCAATTATATGGGCAGTGGCTTCTCCTATTTTTAGGTTTTCAAACTCTAATTCGGAATTGGAGAAGTCTAATACCTCACTCATTTGTAACACTGATTAAATCCTATCAAGTTCTAATGTTTAAAAATAGTTATCAGATAATACATACTCCTGTAGCGTATATTTTATTGGAACTTATCATTTAAATCTTAGAAGTATAAAGTGTGTAAAAGGTTAAAAGTATGAATACATTTGTTTTCGGTCTAGGTGGCGGAGGGGACGTTGTATCTGCTTATGTAGCAATAAAATATCTTGAGCTGAAAGGCCATTCAAGCATAGTCGGAGCTGTGACGTGGGAAAGATACATTGAAGATCCACTTCCTGGTCCGATTTGTGGGGAAGATTTGGTTAATTCTAAGCCTATTAATAGTGCGATAACAGAGGTTTATAGGAACTCGTATGCAATAAGAAATGGAATAAAAGTTGTACCACAGCTTGTGCGTTTTCTAAATTCCACTAAATACGAAAAAGGTTATTCAATTTGTATAAAAGAAGGGCCAAAACGAATAGCAGAACAAATTGCAGACTTTTCCTCTAAAATGAACATTAAACTTATTGTTGGTGTTGATGCTGGAGGGGACGTCTTAGCAAAAGGTTGTGAAGAAGGACTGGGCAGTCCTTTAATTGATTTTGTTATGCTAGCTTCTCTTGTTGAGCTAAAAAAGATGGGTTTTGATGTACTTTTAGCTACTATAGGTGCAGGTAGCGACGGTGAATTAGAACAAGAATATGTACTTAGGAGGATTGCAGAAATTGCGAGACAGAACGGCTTAATTGATATTAAGGGCATTGATAAAGATATTGCAAAAGAATTAGAAGTTATACTTTCAAACGTAAATACTGAGGCCTCTAAAATTCCTTACGAAGCATTTAAGGGTCTTTATGGCGAAATTCAAATAAGAGGCGGGTTAAGAAAAGTTAAAGTGACTCCTATATCTTCCGTAATGTTCTTTCTTGACCCAGAAATAGTGGCTATGACTTCGCCCCTTTACCATATAATAAAAGATAGTACTTCGTTAGAAGATGCCAATAAGAGAATGAACGAGGTAGGTATCTACACAGAATATGATCTTGAAAAAGAATTATATAAAAAATTTGGTAATTCGGCAAGAAATAGAAGTGTAAGAGAGATTATGAATGTCATAAATGAAGGAAGAAGACGATTAGGACACCTAAAAATAACATGTTAATGTTCTATTTTATTTGAAAACTAAAAAGCATAATTTTTAACTTTTAAAGCCACTATATAAAGCTGTGAAAGTCATTGAGGAATTAAAAAATGCCTATGGACTTTCTGAAGAAGACATAGAGTATGCAATTGAAAAAGCAAGAGGGATAATTTTAGGTTTTGCAATGGAATATAAGGCTATTAGAGTCCTTGAGGATATGGACTTTAAAAATATAAAATATGTTGATTTACCTACGCACGACATAGAGGCAGAAAAATTTGGACAAAAATACTATATAGAGGTAAAGGCTTCAAAGAAATCACCAACTAGAGAATATTCCGCTCATAAATTGGCAATGATAGCAATGTTAGATGGTACTCATTTAACCCTTGTAATGAAACCTACTCCTCATCTGTTTAATACCGAGGAAATATTAAGCTTTCCTAAAAGGGTTCTGTTTAACTTCTTTAAATACGCATATCGTGGGGACCTAGAAAATCTAAAAGCTTTACTAAGTGATGAAAAAGCAAGAGAAATATTAGTTAATTATGGGAGGATAATAAAAGCTTATAGTAATAGATATCCTGAAAAGAGCTTAAGTGTTATCAAAGCCTTCTTTTAGTATTTTGTCAACTTTAAATGAGGTTAGCTCTCTTTCTACTTTATCTAGATATTTATAAACAGTTGAATGTTCTTTACCTTTAATTAACATTTCAATTGCTCTTTTAGCAATATCAACTTGTTCTATCCTACCAAGTATTCCCACAGAATGCTCAGTTACTATTATTTTTACGCCTGTATATTCTTGAATTATTCTCTTCGTTTTTCCTTTTTCACCTATAATTCTTCCTTTAATTCTCTTTAAATCGTCTAAGCTATTTGCTACTTCTTTTAGGTTTATTTCCTCAAAAGTATAGTCGTCACTCATTAACTTCATTGCATCGTCTGGCTCAAAACCAAGACCTATTGCTCTTATTACAGAAACCACCTTCATTGCATCGTAGGCATTATTATTTTTAGGAACAACCTGAATAGATTTTGTTTTTTCGTCAAAAATAATTTCAGTATTACTAATCTCCTCTAAACGTGGGATTAGCTTTTTTACAACGGAAATCCTCTCATCAGGTACTGTTACATACATCACTTCTCATCAACATCTTTATATATTTTTAATCTCCTTAATATTTCCTCACTTTCAATTATCTCGATGCCTTTGCTAGCAAAAAAGTTATTAATATTGTCTATGTCTCTCTTTAACAATTCTAACGCATTTTTGTGATCAATATCTACTGCCTGGCTAACATCAATTATATAACATTTTTCGTTCCAGACCATTATGTTATACTCGCTTAAATCTCCATGAACTAACTCTGCTTTATTTACCATGTTTTCTATTTGAGTTATCACATCTTCGTACATTTCCTTAGTTATTTCTTCATCTGGAAGTTCTTTTAGTAATGGGGCTCTAATCCCATTTTCTCCAATGAATTCCATTACTAAGACGTTTTCTAAAACATAATAAGGCTTTGGAACTCTAACGTCATTTTGATACAATCTGCTTAGATTTTTAAACTCTTTTCTAGCCCATACACTAATAAGTTGTCTTGTGTTAGAGACTTTTATATCTTCAAATCGGGGATCTCCAAAAGTATATTTCTCTAATGCCCTTTTGCTTGAAGCGGTTGAGACATAATAGATTTTTAAAGCGTACCATTCCCCGTCCTCGGAGACAGCAGGATAAACTTTAGCCTCTTTTCCAGAAGAAATAGCACCATATATTTTCTTTATATTAAATTTCCTAGCAACTTGAAATAAATTGTAATAAGTTCTAGTATCCAAAGTCGAATCAACTACTTTAAAAAGATCTTCGTCTTTTCTTCTTTTCTCTTCCTTCTTTTTTCTTTCCAAAAAATCATCCTCTTAACTGCTCTATCAAGTCAAATGAAATTATTTTTTCCTGCTCTAATTTTTTGAGTTCACCTTCAGAATATTTATATATAATGTCACATTTATTTGGTTGAAAGTCCCAAGGAGCAACAAGTACTACATCTCCTTCCTTTACCCACATCTTTTTCCTTAACTTACCCGGTATTCTGCCTAATCTTTCTTTTCCATCTAAACATAAAACTTGGACGTGTTCTGCTCCAAGTAATTTCTTTACTACACAAATTACTTCTCCTTCAGCTGGTTTTGGTACTTCTTTTACAGAAGATAATTCATCTGACTTCTTTTTTGCCACTCAGTTGACCACCACTTCACTAGTTAATTTATAGCCTAAAAAAGTTATAGAGGTCTTAATAATTCGATTGCAATTGCTGTACTTCCACCAATTCCATGGCATATACTTGCAATTCCTCTTTTTCCTCCCATCGTAGACAAGACATTAATTAATGTTGCAATTATTCTTGCCCCGCTAGCGCCTATTGGATGTCCTAAGGCTATTGCTCCTCCAAATACGTTAAGTCTATCATATGGTACACCTAAATATCTATTATAAAGAACATTATTTACTGCAAAAGCTTCATTGTTTTCAAAATAATCAAATTGTGAGATATCCATGTTTAGTTTTTGAAGCAGTTTTTTTACTGCAAATATTGGTGCCTCTGGATATCTCCAGCTTTCAATTCCAACCCAACTATATCCTAAGACTTTCGCTAAAGGTTCCACTTTATATTCCTTAACTGCTTTCTCACTCATTAACACTAGTGCTGCGGCACCATCGGATATTTGTGAGGAGCTTCCAGCAGTATGAAGACCATCAGGTCCAAATGCAGGTTTTAATTGTGACAATTTTTCAATTGACGTATCTCTTCTAATTCCTTCATCTTGCACAACTTCTTTTTCTCCCACTTTTACTGGTACGATCTCTTTTAAGAAATAACCTTTATCTGTTGCTTCTGCAGCTCTTCTATGACTTTCATATGCTACCTCATCCAATTCTCTTCTAGTAATATTGTGGGCTTTAGCTACCATATCAGCTTCTTGTCCCATAAGTTTCATGTTAAATGGATCTGTAAGCCCGTCAAATAATAGTGTATCTATAAGTTCCAATTTTTTGTTCATCAACATCTTTATGCCCCATCTTACATCACTTCTTATTGCTAACATTGCCTGGCTCATGCTCTCCATACCGCCTGCAACTACTATATCGGCATCGCCACTTTTTATCATTTGAATCGCATTTATTACGCTCATCATTCCGGAAGAGCAAACCATGTCAACACTATATCCATCAACTTCTACTGGAATTCCGGCTTTTATTGCGGCTTGCCTAGTTAGATCTTGTCCGTGACCTGCTCTAAGAACATTACCCATGATAACAATATCTACCTTTGAAGGTTCTATATTAGCCCTTCTTAAAGCTTCCTTTATAGCTATAGCTCCTAAATCAACGGGGGAAATGTCCCTAAAAACCCCCCCAAATTTTCCTATTGGGGTTCTTGCAACTGAAACAACGTATACATCCATTTATAGTCCACTTCCGTATTTATTTTCTTTTTAGCCATTTTATTGTTTTTCCTTTACTCTTATGTCTGAATTACTTGTCCTTTCAAATCAAAAAAGGAAGCCTCTGTGATTTTAACGTTTACCCAATCCCCTAATTTATCATAATTTCTTATTACTACCGGTATATAGTTGATTGTCCTACCTATTATGGAGCTTTTTTTCCCTCTTTCTGTCGTTAAAACTAGAGCTGTTGAGTTTAAGTATTCAGAGTGTACAGAATATGCCACATCTTCATAAACCTTATTAGCAATTCTCATTCTTTCTTTCTTTACCGGATCTGGGACTTGTGGCATTAAAGCGCTCTTAGTATTAGGTCTAATAGAGTACATTGCCATGTGTATTCTTTCAAATTTTAACTCTTTGATTAGTTCTAAAGTATTGTTAAAAGCTTCTTCGTCTTCCCCTGGATGTCCTATTATTATATCTGTAGTAATATTAACTATTGGTATTTTTTGCCTTATTTCTTTTACTAATTGTCTATATTCGTCAACAGTATACTTTCTGTTCATTAATTTTAATACCCTATCGTCTCCGCTTTGTACCGGTAAATGTAAGAACTTATAGACTCTTCTATCCTTTAGCACTTCTATTATATTGTCAATATCTCTCATTGCTTGATCTGGAGTCATCATTCCAATTCTTAACATATAATCTCCCTCAACTTTATCAAGAATTTCTCTAATTAGATCAGACAGTTTTAAATTAATATCAAGGCCATAAGCTGCAGTATCTTGTCCAGTTAATTCAATTTCAACTGCGCCTTTGCTTACTGCCTCTTTTACAGCATTGACTATACTTCTAGGCGGATAACTTCTTAGTTTCGGTCTAGCAATTTTTGTTATACAAAAATTGCAGTCCCCTGCACAACCATCTGCTATTGGTATTATTGCTATTTTCCCTTCAAAGACTTTAGGAGTAATGAGTTCTTTACTATATTCAAGGAAAATTTTTCTTTCTTTTGATTCTACAGCATCTACTATTTTATCGACACTTTGGGCCCCAACTATGCTACTTTCCGGGGCTAGACTCATCACTAAAGCCGGTTCTGCGCTAGCTAAACAGCCTGCTATTATGAGTTTCTTTCCTAATTTTCTTAGCTCTTTTATTCTCTGTTTCATTCGTTCTTCTGTCTCTAATCTTACTGTGCAAGTATTCAATATTATAACATCTGCATCGGAATAGTTTTCAGTAATTTCGTGTCCTCTGTCTTTGAGCAAAGTCATCATTATGTAAGAATCTCCTTTATTTAGAGCGCAACCATAAGTTTCAATATAAACCTTCACATTTAATCACAACTAATTTATACCTCGAGCTCTTAAGATTTATTGTGGCAACAGAGGAAGAATACATAAAACTTCTTGATAGACTTTATGCTAAATTACCTGAAAGAGCCCAAAAAATTGGTAGTCAGCCATTGCCTAATCTAATAATATTATCAATAGGAAATGCAACAATAATAAAGAACTTTAGTGAATATTGTGATAGATTGAGAAGGGAAAGTAAAGATTGTATGAAGTTCTTATTAAAGGAGCTTGCTGCTCCAGGTAACTTAGATGAGAATGGACAATTAATTATTCAAGGTAAATTCTCTTCCGCTTCTATAAATAAAATAATGGACAGATTTATACGGACTTATGTGCAATGTAGCACTTGTAAAAGTCTTGATACAGTTCTAATAAAAGAGAAGAAATCTTGGTATATTTCTTGTTTAGCTTGTGGAGCTAAAACGCCAGTTAGGCCCTTGTGATCAAGATGAAAGTGAGTTTAAATGTAATAAGGAGAGAAGGATACGTTTTTATAAATATATGTGAGCCAGAATTGATAGGCAAAACATTCAGGGAAGGAGATATAAGGCTTGTAGTGGATAAGGAATTCTATTACGGTCAAGAAGTTTCAATAGATTATGCTTTCTCCTTACTTAATGAAGCAAGCGTGGTTAATTTAGTTGGGAATAAAGTTGTTGAAGAAGCTATAAAAAGAGGTTTAATAAAAGAAGAGGGAGTAATTTCAGTCCAAGGAGTAAAATTTGCACAAATATATAATTTGTGATATTTCATGACTAGGAAATTCTGTGTTTTATGTGGAAGAGAAGATGGAGAATTTATTGGTCCATTATGTGTAGACTGTTATATAAAAACTAAAGATTTAGTGAAACTCCCACAAATCATTAAAGGAAAATATTGCAAAATATGCGGGGCTGAATGGGTAAATGGTAAATGGATAAGGAACAAAGAATCTACTTTATCTCCCTTAGAATCTATAATATATAGAGAGATAGGAAGAAAAATTGAAATTGATCCTAATGTTGAAGAAGTAAATTACAAAATCAGTAAAATATGGAAGGACGTTAATGGACACAATTTCGTTACTATAGATATTACTGGTAAGATAAAAGGAAAGAGTTTCTCAACATCTAAAGTAATAAGTATTGACGTTGAGAAGGTTGTATGTCCTTCCTGCTTAAGGAAGAAAACAAAATATTTTGAAGCAATAGTTCAGTTAAGATTTAAGGAAGGTCTGGTGGACGAAAAAAAGAGAGCGTTATTTGAGTCATTTTTTACTGACGATATAATAGATAATTTGTCAGATGTTATAGAAGTAAAAGAAGGCATAGATTATTATTTTATAAATAAAGCAGCAGCAAGACGTTTAGTATCTAATTTTACATCGATGGTAAAGGATGTGAAAGTCATCGAAAGTTATCAAAATGAGACCATAAAAAATGGTAAAAAATTCGCTAAACTAGTTATATCTGTTAGAATATGATTGTTGTTGGAATTGACGAGGCAGGAAGAGGCTCTCTTATAGGTCCTATGATAGTAGCAGGAGTAGCTATTGATGATTCTAAATTGCAAGTTCTCAAAAATTTAGGTGTTAAGGATAGCAAACAATTGACTAGGGAAAGAAGAGAAAAGCTAGTTAATATAATTGCTTCTTATGCAGAAGGTTTTGTAGTTGTTAAAGTTTTCCCAGAAGATATAGATAGAAAAAATCTAAATGAACTTACATATGAGGCAATGATAAAAATTATTGATGCTCTTAGTGTTTTTAGACCTTTAAAGATAACAGTAGATAAGGTAGGTAATGCAAGAGAAGTCGAAAAAGAAATAATTAAGATAGGATCGAAACCCAACATTGTTGCGAATGCGGATGTAAACTTTGTTGAAGCCAGTGCTGCTAGCATTATAGCTAAGGTGGTGAGAGACAAAATAATTGATGAGTTAAAATCTAAATATGGGGATTTCGGTAGCGGATATCCTGCGGATCCTAGAACGGTAAATTGGATCAAAAAATTATATGAGAGTAATTCTCCTCCGCCACCAATCATTAGAAGGAGCTGGAAAATTTTACAAGATATAGCGCCTAATTATTATATTAGAAAATGGTAACTAATTTACCTGCGGAGGCTAAAGCAAAATGGCTAAAATATATGGATGCAAAGACTACAGAAGAAAAGATAAAAGCATTACAGGAGTTCCTAAGTGCTGTCCCTAAACATAAGGGTACAGAGAATTTAGTATATTGGGCAAAGAGGCGATTAGCGGAGCTTAGAGAAGAGGCCGAACTAGAGAGAAGAAAAACTACATCATTAGGCAAAGGGTTACAATTCTTTATAGTTAAAGAAGGGGCTGGTCAGATTGTACTAATAGGCAATAATGAGTTGAAAAATAAGCTAATGAGAACTTTAACAAACGTGAAGACAGACCCTAAAGACCTTCCTATTCCTGGAATGATGCAATATAAAGATGTTAAAATTCAGTTAGTTAATCCTCCTCCAATTATTTTTGAAGCCAAAGCCTTAGTAGGGAAAATTATTGGGCTAGTAAAAAATGCAGATTCTTTACTTATTGTAGTTAGAAATAAAGAAGAATTTGTAAATATTAAAAATTTTTTAGAGAATAATGGAGTGTATCTAAAGAAGCCTCGAGGAAAAGTAATTATAGATAGAAGCAGGTATGGTAAGGAAGGTATTAGAATAGTAGTTTTGGGTAAGCTTATTGGTACGAACGAAAATGAAATTAGAAATTATCTTGAGAGTTTCGGAATAAAAAGTGCGTTAGTCAAAATCATAGGAGAAGTAAGTTTAGATGACATTGAAAAGGAAGTATTTGAAACTGCAATTTACAAAGTAGGTGTAATCGCTACAGTTGAACCTTTTGAATTGCCAGAGTTCCCAGTTGTTAGTATTGATGATATTGAAAGACTGAAAGAGGAAATGTTCAAATCCCTTGATATTATAAGAGTATATACAAAGGAACCCGGAGAAAAACCCACATCCGAACCTTTAACAGTGAAAAGAGGAACGACAGTTATTGAAGTCGCAAGGAAATTACATAATGAGCTGGCCGAGAATTTTAAATATGCAAGGGTTTGGGGAAAATCTGTAAAGTTTCCGGGGCAAAAAGTAGGTCCTGACTATGTATTAGAGGATGGTGACATAATTGAGATTCATACAAAATAAAAAGTTTATATTATCTTAAATTAACCATATTAATGTGGCAATAATTTCTACTAATAAGAAGAAAAAACAGAACGAAAATAAATTGAGTCTACAACAGCTTGATCTAATATTTTATAGATCTTCTATTATTAATGGATTAGCAAACTCTTTAGAAAAAAAATTAAAGCAAGCCGGGTTATCTGATGATCCTAGAATGTATGCATCTAGAATTTTTTCCTTCATTTTAACGAGTGTAGTTATCGCTATAATCTTAATGGCATTTGGGATTTTGCTGATTAGGTATTACGAGTTAACTAAATTGCCAAAATTTGCAGCAACAGGAATAACTGTTCTCCTTTTTGCAATAATAATACCAATAGTAACTTATTTGGCTTTAATATCTAACGTTTCTCAAAAGGTTGAAAATAGGAGAATTGGGATAGAGTCGGAAACTCCTGCTTTCTCTGCGTTGTTCCTTATTTTCTTAAGAAGCGGATTATCTCCTAGATTACTTTTTGAGAATTTAGCTAGAACTACTGCTTTCACATATATTAATAGTGTTGCAAAATACATAGTTAAAAGAATAAACTATTTGGGAGAGTCAGTAGAAAGGGCTATTGAAGAATCCATCAAAACTGTTCCTTCAAAACTTTATGAAGAATTAATGACTACGTATATTACTGCAATTAGGACTGGTGCACCAGTATTTGAAACTATGCAAGCAAAGGTAAAAGATATAATGAAAGAAATAGAGCTGAAAGCCTCTAAGGCTGCAGACAATTTATCTGGGATTGGAGAAGGTTATGTAACATGGTTAGCTTCTGGCTATATAACAATTTTCCTTATTCTAATTTTAGAGGCTGTATTTCCTCAGCTTCACGTAATGCCTTTGGGTGTGCTGGGAGCATTTGCAGTCATTGGGATACCCCTTGTGAACCTGATATTTATTTGGATGGTTGATCAAATACAGTTCAAATTCCCTGAAAGACCACTAAGGGCAAACAAAATCTTTTTGGCGCTTTTTCCAGTAGGGCTAGCAATTGGCATTGTTTTAGTGGCATTGCTAGAACCAATTGTAGCCAAAATTGCACATCAAATTCCTGTATCGCCAAAATATATGCTTACAGCCTTTTTCACACTCTCTGGCAATACAAACTATATACCTGCAACTATCATAGGTCTTACTATAGGGCTGTTAATTGCAGTAATACCACCTTACATTATTGCAGAAAGAGAAATTTCTGCTAGTACTGGCTACGATATCTATGTAGCTAGACTTTTAAGGGCTATAGCAGAAGGCATAAGGGCCGGACTTTCACCAGAGACAGTTATAAACAACTTAAAAGATTCCAAAGAATTAGGAAAACTTCAAGACATACTAAAGAGGGTTGTTGCATATACAAAACTGGGCTTTCCACTGAAGGATGCATTTAGGAGAGCTTCAGAAATAATCATGGACTTCCCAACTAGAATGGCTCTTACATCTCTTGCAGATATGATAGAAATAGGTAGTTTGACACCAGAAACTATAGAAATCCTTGCTGATCAGATAGATACTCAGGTGAGAATAAGGAGGGAATATTTAGCAAAAATAAAAATTTTACTTTATATGCCTTATGTGGGATCAATTTTAGCATTAGTAGCTACAGTAATATTGTCCTCTGCTATAATCTCTCTTCTTAGCTCCAGTAGTTTTGTAACTAGTTATGGTCCTCTAGCAACTGCTCAAGTACTTGTTCCAAAAACAGTATATATTGCTTCTGTATCTTCTGTATTCAATGCTCTAACAGCTGGGCTGTTAGTAGGCAAATTAGCTACTGGCAGAATTGCAAACGGTTACCTTCACTCCGCACTATTAATGATAATAACTGCAGTATTGATATTGGTGTTTCTGTCAATAAAGTTCTCATTTGGAGCTCCAGTTTCACCTTCGTTATAAAATTTATATAGATCATTAACAAATAATAGAGGTGACGTAGATGAATTTTAGGTTCAACATTTCATTAAAGCTTCAAAAGACTTCTAATAAGGTAATTAGTGATTTAATTGGTATTTCTCTTCCGTACTCACTTTACCCTTTATATGCTGCAATGCCTTCGCTTCAAGCAGAAGTCATAACAGATTATGAGATTGATTTAGCTCAAATTATTCCTGAATTTATTGCAAGAGAATTTGACAGATATAGGATAGAATTGTCGATAGCTAAACCTCATGTATTTATAACCTATGATGAAGAAAAAGGAATATACAGATATAATTTAGTTGAGCCGCCATTAGACTACAACACATACCAAATTTACTTAACTTTAATTTCGGAAATAGAAAGAAATTTGCTTAGTAATGCTGACTATGTAGAGCTTGGCAAAATTTTAGAAGAACTGAGCATAAAGAGGCCAGACTTAAATGTTTTTCAGAGCAGAATTGGCAACTTAAGACAGTTATCAACACCATTTAAAGTTGCACTATACTACATTTTGAGAAATATGTTTGGCTATAACATTATTACTCCTTTATTACTAGACTACAAAATAGAAGATATATCAGTTAGCGGAATTAATTTGCCAATATATGTTTATCATAGAGAATTTGAATACATGCCCACAAACATAGTCTTTACTAAAAATATGAATTTGTTTGGGATTAATGTTGATGGTGAGGGGCTACTTGATGAGCTAGTTTTACGCTTTATCTCTCTAGCAAATAAGACAATTTCTGTAGCTAATCCTATTATGGATGGAATATTACCTAATGGTGATAGAATAGCTGCGACTTTTAGAAGAGAAGTGTCCACAAATGGTACTACGTTTGAAATTAGAAGATTTCCTGAAAGCCCCCTCACAGTACTTGATTTAATAAATTCAAAAGTTCTATCACCCGAGGTAGCCGCATATCTGTGGTATGCAATTGATATGAAACTATCTTTCATGGTTATTGGGGTTACTGGGGCTGGTAAAACGACTGTGCTTGGCTCAATATTGAACCTTGTTAAAGAATCGTGGAAAATTGTAACAATTGAGGATATACCAGAGTTGAGGTTAGCTCAGGATAATTGGGTACAATTATATGCAAGGCCTACATTTGGCGGAATGGGCAAAGAAGTTACATTGATGGATTTACTGAAATTATCATTGAGATATAGGCCAGACATTATTGTGGTGGGTGAAATTAGGGGTGAAGAAGCCTATGTATTATTTCAAGCAATTTCTACTGGTCATGGTGGTGCTACAACTTTTCACGCATATGATAGTGAAAGCGCAATTAGGCGTCTAATGAATGAACCGCTAAATATCCCGAGAGAGTGGATTCCAATGATGAACCTAATTATAACTATAAGAAGGTTACCAGTATATATTGGTGATAAGATCTTACTAAGAAGGAGAATAGTTGCCATAGATGAGATTGTATCCTATAACGATTTAAGAAGAACGGCCAGATGGGAGCCAAATACTGATATGCATTTGCTGGACTTTGATTCTATGCGTGTATTAAGAGCCAGAACTGAAGAAGCCGGCAAAAGCTTTGATGACGTAAAAACAGAAATAGAAAGAAGGGCAGAGTATTTAAGGCTATTAGCATCAGTAAGATCAATAGTACAAAGTAGAGAAAGTTATAAATTGCTTAAGAAGTATATAATCAAATATAGCATTAGACCTGACGAAGCATTTAAAGAAGTTCAGATGATGGCAGGAGTTAAACAACAGCTTCCATAATGCCTATAAATAGTAAAACTAATGAAGATAGCATTTGACCTTTTAACAAGTTTATAAATGAGAAAAGTAAAAGGACTGGCACTATAAAGCTTATTTTTTCTTCTTCTGTCCCTTTCTCTTTTGTTTTTGGTGTGACCCTCCATGAGAAAGGTAATCTAAAGAGTCCTTTAATATAACCAGAAATTGAGGCATTTAGTAGAACTACTGGTAGTCTTATGTCATTCACTTTAGTCTTATAGGCCATACTATATAAACTAAGAGATAAGCCATAAAGCAAGATAGATAAGAGATAGATAAATGAGGGAATTTTAAGAATGAAGTTTAGCGCAGAAAAAATTGAAATAGCAAATACAAAAAGTCCATAAATTCCCCATTGCTGAGAATAGAGAAATCCTTCAATTCCCCTTATACCTTTCTTTAACATTCCTAAAGATGTGAGAAATAATTGAGCTGAGCCATAAGCCCATCTTTCAATTTGAGAGTATAAATCATTTAAAGTAAAAGGTGCTAAAGAATATACTACTATGTCATTGGCATATTTTACTTTATATCCTTTGATGAATAGTCTAATTCCTAATTCAAGATCTTCCGTTATTAGATCCTCCTTCCAGCCCCCCAATTTTATTAATGTATCTTTCCTTATGCATAAAGCGGACCCATTAGGGAAAATTGGCAACCCCAAATAATATCTGGCTTTAAATAGGGAATCCATTACTTTTTCTGCAAACTCTTTATAATATTTCTGAACCTGGGTTTGTGCATTATAAATCCTTAACCTTAGAGCTAAAATTTCAAAATCGTATTCCGATATTCTCTTTAGAAAGTCCTTATCGACTCTTGCATCAGCATCTAGAAAAACTAAATATTCATTTTTTGCTAGAGAAACTCCATAGTTTAATGCGCCAGCTTTTTTTCCTTTAGGATTTATTCTGTTTACCGCCTTTACTTTCTGTATACCTTTATATTTTTCATATTTCTTCTTAAACATTTCTGACGAATCATCAGAAACAATAATTATTTCGTAATCATCATAATCCAAGTTAAGAAGATTATTAATTAATCCATCTATTATTTCCTCTTTTTCATTTTTTTCTGCAATAATAAAACTAAAACTCTTATGATCATTTGTCTTATAATGTTCATTATTTAATTTAATATTATTTGACTTCAAAAAATAATATACTTGTAGAAAATTCCAAAATACTGGTATTATAGTTAAGATAAGGAGAAAGGCTTCATAAAAAATCATTTCGAAGTTGCCCTTTTGATGGCTTCACTTATTCTTGCTTTTGCTTCACTAGCTCCTCCCCAGCCTGATACTTTAACCCATTTGCCTGGTTCTAGTTCCTTATAATGTTCGAAGAAATGAACGATTTTATTTTTTATTGCTTGTGGAAGGTCATTTATATCCTTTATATTTGAGTATGTTGGATCAATCTTATCTTTTGGTACTGCAATTATTTTAGCATCTTCTCCTTCCTCATCTCTCATGTAAAGTATTCCTATTGGTCTCACTTCGATAACAGTTCCAGGAAGTAATGTATAATCAGATACTATAAGAACATCTAGCGGATCTCCGTCTTCCTCTAATGTGCCCGGTATAAATCCGTAATTAAATGGGTATACCATTGAAGTATAAAGGATCCTATCTACCTTTATAACTCCTTCTTCCTCGTCATATTCATACTTAATATTTGACCCTAATGGGATCTCTATAAGTACGTTCACTTCATCAGGAGCTTTTTTACCAGGGCCCAATTTCATTTCTCATCAAAAAATTGTTTTATTTTTCATTTATATTCTTTTTAGTTTGATTACTTCGTCAGAAATAAGCCTAAGTTTTTCATCTTCCAATAATTCAGTTATCTCATTTTCATAAGTTTCAATTATCTCGTTCACATTAAAACCTAATTTTGAATACCTTATTGCTTGTAAATAAGTTGATAATGCGTCTGAGAGTTTTGCGAGTTTCCCCTCAACAGTTTTTAGCTCTTTGTACTCAATAAACAAATTGATATCTACTCCTAACTCTCTTATTGCCTCTAATTCTACCTCTTCTTTTTGGGATATTCTGTCAGAAGCCCATTTTGGTAAATCACCTAAAAGACTTTCACCAATGTCATGAAATAATGCAATAACGGAAGCCCTTTCGGGATTTACGTTAACCCCTTTTTCCTTAAGCTTACTTCCAAGATAGTACGCTAATACTGCTGCCTCCCAGCAATGTTGCGATACTGTTTCTCCCATTGATGGAGGGATTCCTTTTTGCATCCATCCAGTTCTTACTAGATTTTTTAGTCCAACTAGTGCTTTTTCTAATTCCATGAATCGGAAAAGAAGCTTCTAGCTTAAATTTTTGCATACATAATCTAGCACATCTATCATTGAATCGATCCCTTTAGTCCAAATCCTTATCATTGCCTCTTTTCCTTTTGCCCCTCTATCAAAAATTACATTAGGTATTTTTCCTTTTGTTTCATATACATAATCTATAATCCATTGCATACTTTTACCTTCAATTTCTTTTTCTGGTTCTAATTCCCTATTTACTTCTATTATATCAAGCCCATAAGAGTAAAGAAGTTTTATTATTTTTTCGTCAAATCGGATATTTATTAATGTGTCCGCATCAACACCTTTGTTTATAATAGCTAAAAGTAGTCTCGCAGTATGTGTGGGTTTACCAAATGTTACTGGGAAGCCCACTTTTACCTTATTATCCCAGTTCTTTACGATTCTATTTTTGAATGTTGCTATATCGTTTAAATCCCTAACATATTTAGGTGGAATTGAATGTGCTAGATTTGATTGAACTTCTGGTATTAATTTATAGAAATTTGGTGTTTGTTCAACAAAAACGGAAAAACGATTCATATCTTCTATCACTTTATATTTGTAAGCATCTTTCTCCAAATATACTACAGGATCTACAGGTCCTATACCCTTTCCTATTTCCAATCCATATTGGATCGAAATTTGAAGTAAATCTCTTGCTACTCTAAATGCATCTTCAATTCTATTTCCTTTTGCTAATTCGGCAGAAATTGCAGTCGAAAAAACGCTCCCAGTACCATGAGTGTTTTTTTGGGATATCCTTTCATATCCCAGACTTAAAAATGAGTCTTCATCAGCTTTATATAATATATCAATACTGTATTTCCCTTTAATATGACCACCTTTTATAATAACGAATGGAATTCCATATTTCTGTGCAATTATTTTGCTTGCTTTTTTTGCATCTTCAACACTTTCTATCTTCATTTGAGCAAAATATGAAGCTTCAATTGCATTAGGCGTTAGTACTGTTGTAATTGGTAAAATTAGCTTTTGGTACTCTTCAACGTCTTTAATGAGTTGTGTTCCATCTTTCGCAAACAACACTGGATCTGTTACTATTGTTTTTCCTTTTAGGTATTCGTTCACAATTTCATACTGTTCTTTGTTATATATCATTCCTATTTTAACACTTTTTATTTCGAAATCTTCTAGTACTGTTTCTAATTCTTTCTTAAAAAAGTCTTTTTCTACGACCAATATCCCTTTAATCCCTTTAGTGTTTTGTGCCGTTATAGCTGTCGGTACAAGTATTCCATGAACTCCTAAAATTTCGTATACTTTTATATCTGTCTCTGCGCCAGCTCCATTTCCAGTATCAATACCAGCAATACTAAGTGCTGCTGGTTTTATCGTTTTTTCTCACCCTTGTATCTCCTGCAACTACCCAAAACTCTCCGTCATCTCTTATCTCTAATTTCCAAATTCCAGTAGTATGTTTTACAAGTTCTAACGCTTCCTCTACTGCTTTAATGGTATCTTTTCTTCCTTTCCCTAATGCCATAATGAGCAGTACATCGTCTCCAGGCTTAGTGTTATCGATAACATGAAGAATCTTTAAATCGATTAAATCGGAGTATTTCTTTTTCATTTCCTCTATGATTTCCTGGAATCTTTTTCTTGTATATTCTTCGTAAGCTTGATAACGAAGTTCATATACTTTATGCCCTTCGACTATACCTTTAACAATCCCTAAATAAACAACTAATGAGCCTGCTTCTGGTGGGGCTTTTTCTCGGAACTTCTTTATCTCTTCAAGAAGATTAAACCTAGAGGATATAAATAGTTCTCCTCCTGATGGTGGAGGAAATATAGCTACCTCATCTCCATCATTAATCGTGTTAGAGTTTTTTCCATTTACTAGGATACTTATTTTTATGTTTCCTAATCCATTCTTAACAACTTTATAAAAATCCTCGCCATACCTGGAGGAAAGTTGAGAAATTAGGCAATCAACAGTTTTACATTCAGTTTCTATCTCTTCAAATTCTTTTCCGGTATAATCTTGCAGAAAAGAAAAATATCTTACTCGTATTTTCATTTTTCTCTCCCTTTATTTAACAACAACTAATATAATATGGACAAAGAATTATTAAGTTTCTTATTAGGTGGTGAACCTCAAAGTCCAAAATTAAAAGATGATAAGCTAAATGATATTCTAAGAAAATTAGATGAAATCAACAGCAAGATAGAAATTCTTATGAAAGTTAAGACTTCAAAGCCATTATGCGAACAAATTCTTGAAAAGACTTATTTAATAGTCTCAGAAAAAGAAATAGATCCCAGGTTGCATCCTTCACTTTTTATTCTTGATTTAGATGGGGAAAAAGTTCTTGTAACATTTAAAGATACAATGGATTTGTTGCAAATGTATTTCAAGATTTATAAAGACGAAATAGAGGAAAAATTACCGAGAAGATTAATGCCATTATTTTTGTTCTTAAAAAAGAATGGTTTAATATATTTTGATCACGAAGATAAGATGTACAAACCTATCTAGAGTATGCTATCTCGTTAAGTACCCTTTCCATAAGTTTAGGACCAATTGCCCTTTTAATTATCTCTTGTAAAGCTGTAATCATCTCTTCACTTTCAGCTAAATTCCTAGCAGTATATTCTAGTCTATTTGATGAAAGAATTTTATCTCTAACTTCTTTCAGCTTATCATAGAAATTACGTCCCTTTATATAATCTGAAATAAGGGTAGATTTTGCTTCTAGTACTGTCTGGTTATTAATTATGGCGCTAATATAGTTTATTATTCGTTCCCTATTAGGACTCTCTCTTATTTTTTTCTTAAAAATTATTCTAAATTTGTTTCCTATTATGGGGAAGGAAACCAAAATGAAGTAGTCTTTCCCTCCTAAATTCCAGAGTCCTACTTTTTCTGCTATTTCGTCAGCTGAAGATATCAGAGCTTCTAACATAGCTTCTGTTGCTAT
>ERZ1684502.64-NODE-64-length-30657-cov-142.371577_pt1 | contig 30657 bp, 35 predicted proteins | sample MGYA00580192_ERZ1684502 | MGnify/ENA primary metagenome ERZ1684502 (study PRJEB41476, sample SAMN13258264) | hydrothermal vent metagenome | biome: caldera [ENVO_00000096]; feature: acid hot spring [ENVO_00002120]; material: acidic water [ENVO_01000358] | place...
CGTAAGAATAACTTGAGGAAAAATGGTAACAGTAAAGTTCAAGTACAAGGGAGAAGAAAAAGAAGTAGACATTTCAAAGATAAAGAAAGTATGGAGAGTTGGAAAGATGATATCATTCACTTATGACGACAACGGCAAGACTGGAAGAGGAGCTGTAAGCGAAAAAGATGCTCCAAAAGAATTACTTGAAATGTTAGAAAAACAACAAAAGAAGTAAAATAAATTAAGCTATTTTATTTTATTTTACTTTTTCTTTCTCTGATCTAGGAACACTTGTAATTTATATCCGGTCCATACAGTTTGTCCAGGTTTAACCCACTCTATTTCCACATCATCTGGGTTTAAGCCAAGTCTGCTTCCTAATATTTCTTTTGCTTGTTTATCATATTGCGGGTCGACAAATTCTCTCCTCGTCTCTATTCTTATCTTCAATTTGTCCATTTCGTTATCATATACTATGATGTTATACATTCCAGTAGTATCTGGTATTTCATTTACTGCATCCTCAACATATATTGGGAATAGAAGTTTCCCTCTAACTTTAAACATCCATTCTACTCTGCCTGGAATTGGTTCAGCAAACCTCATATGTGTTATTCCAAATTGAGGGTCTGGATCTGTTATAAACTCATTCTTTACATAATCTCCTAAACTATAGCGTATAAGTGGCATTGTAAAGTGATTTAAAAGTGTCGCAATTAATTCTCCTCTCTCCCCTTCAGCAACGGGCTCATCTGTTTTTGGATCAACAATATCAAATATCTCCATATCTTCCCATATGACTAATTGTCCCTCAGAGCCTGGAACTTCAATTGCCATATGCCCATCAGTTGTCCCCCAAACGTTTATTGCTAATTTTGCATTTGGATGAACGCTAAACAACTTTTTCTTTGTGTTTTCAGCTGCGGCACCACCGTGTAGCAGTAACACTTTAAATGGAGTTTCCCATCCTTCTAATTTTGCCTCTTCTCCTATAAGTCTGTGCAACCAAGGAGTTGTTGCAAATACATCAACTTTCCACAGTTTAAATATTAGCATATGTCTATTTTTCCAACTGAAGAAAGTTTCTCCTCCACCTGCAATTGCAGTAGCCCCACATCTCCACATAGCAGTTTCTACTACTGGTGGCCCCCAGCTATAGAAACCGCTCATATTTAAGTAGTTTGCATAAACAACAGTTGGTTTTACCCCTGCAAATGTCCATAAATATCTTGCTTGTCCTTCTTGGAAGTAGTCTAATTCTAATGCTCCCCATCCTTGGAAAGTTGGCAAACCAGTTGAGCCTGAAGTAGCTCCAACAAATCTAATCCTTTTTGCTAATTCTGGGTGAAATATTGTGCCAAAAGGTGGGTTTTGCTGAAGGTCTTTTCTCAGTTCATCCTTTCTTAAAATTGGAATTTTTACTACATCTTTCCAATCTTTTATCATATCTGGCTCGAATCCTCTTTCCTTCCAAAACCTTCTATAGAATGGTATGTTCTCCCAAGCCCACTTTACAATCCTCTTCAGCCTAAAGGTCTTTAGCTTTTCTAACTCCTCTCTTGGCATTGTCATTACTTTTTTATTCCATAATACTTCTGAGGGATTTGGAGGATAATCTGACCTAATAAAACCTTGCTCTCTTAACTCTCTATGAATAGCCTCATATTCTGCTAAAACACTTGACATATGCTTAAATTGTATAAACAGTTTAAAAAAATTAGTACTTATAAAATCCTTCTCCGCTCTTTTTCCCAAGTTTGCCTTCATTTACCATTTTTTCGAGTAAAGATGTCGGCTTATAAGCTTCATAACCTTTACTATAAATCTCTTTTAGATAATTATATATGATATCTAAGCCTAGTTCATCTGCTATTTCTAATAATCCCTTGGGGAAGTTAAAGCCGTAAATCATAACAGTATCTACATCTTTTGCACTAACTATTTGATTTTCAATCATCCAGCTAGCTTCATTTACAGCCAGAGAAATTATCTTTGCAGGGTCTATTTTGCTCTCTGCTGGCAATTGAACTTTTACATATTTACCCGGAGATGGGTATGTGTAAAATCCTTTGCCACTCTTAACTCCTAAGTTCTTCTCATTAACTTTATTCTTAAACATTCCGCATTTTACATCTGTTGTGCCTCTAGTTACTAAAACATTCCATATGTCAACTACTACATCAAGCCCTACATAATCTGCTAGCTCAAATAGTCCCATAGGCAATTTAAGCTTATTTCTTGCTGCACTATCTACTTCCTCTATTGTTCCTTCTCCGTTTTCTACCTCTCTGCAAGCCTCTTGCAGAAGCCTTATGAAAATTCTATTGCTTACAAACCCTGGGATTTCATACTTTAATCTTACTGGGATTTTATTCATTTTATTTGCAAGATCTATTGTTAGCTTCACTACATCCTCTGAAGTATATTTACTAGGTATTACCTCGACCAACTTCATTATAACAGGTGGGTTAAAGAAGTGCATACCAATTACTTTTTCTTTTCTATTTGTTGCTTCAGCAATATCTGATATTGGTATAGAAGAAGTATTTGTTGCTAATACTGCATGTTTCGGTGTTACTTCATCTAAAGTTTTAAATACTTTTCTCTTTAATTCTAAGTTTTCTGGAACTGCTTCAATTGCAAAATCGGCATCTCTTGCTATGTCATAAGAAACATTAAATTCTATTCTTGATAGAATATCTTCTGGTTTTTCTTTAATTTGCTTTTTTTCATACATTTTATTTAGGGAGTCTGTTATTCTTTCTTTTGCCCTATTTAGGAAATCCCATGATACATCAATTACACCTACTTTAAAACCAGAAATTGCGGCCACTTCTGCAATTCCATGACCCATAGTTCCTGCTCCAACAACAACTATTTTTTGTATCATTATGAGTTAAAATGTAAAACAGTTATTAAATATCACGGTTTATCTCTTATGGATTAAACAGCAGTAAAGATTTTTAAATTTGAATTGAAATGTATAAAATGTGAGTTTGATTCTAAATGTCAAATATAGAGAGGCAAAGAGCGACGATTGGGAAGGAATATTAAAGTTATACGATTCGCTTTCAGATGACGATCTATATTTCAGGTTCTTTACTTATCATAGACTTACGGAGGAAGAAGCGAAAAAAATTGCAGATGCGAAAGATCATTATACAGTGATAGCTGAAGTTGATGGAAAAATTATAGGTGAAGCTTCACTTTATCCTGATGGCGAGTTAGCCGTAGTTGTTTCTCCAGAATTTAGAAGAAACGGAATTGGAACAGAATTAGTAAGAAGGCTTATAGAATATGGTAAAAAACATGGTATGAAAATAATTAAATTCTATACTTTACCTGAAAATATTCCTATGATAAAGATAGGTAAAAAGTTAGGATTTAAAATAATAGAAAGAGAAGATGAAGTTTATGCATATCTAGATTTGACTAACGAAAAGTAATTTTAGAAAAGAATTAGAAAAGTGTTATGAGAAGTATATAATCGGTTTTATTAAATTCCGTTATAGTTTGTTAATTGAGAGCTTTGGCTAAGAAAATAATAGTACCTTGTGAGGTCGCAGTAAAGGATGTGATTCCTGCAATTAAGGCTATTTTAGCTAGTGAGCTTTCTGCTAAGAATTATAGTCAGAAAGAAATAGCAGAAATTCTAAATATTTCTATAGCAGAAGTAAACTATTTACTTAAAGGTAAAAGAGGGGACGAAGAACTTAAGAGGGTTCTATTAAGTGATGAAAATTTCATGGATCTAGTAAGATCTTTTACTCAAAAACTCATACATTCTGAAGATGGCGATCCAATCTCTTTATGCCCATTATGTAGTTACGCTAGGAGAAAGGTATTAAAGCAAGAAAACGCATGTCCTTATGATATTTAATGATGAGCTTCCGGGCTCTGGACTTTTGATGAAGAAGACTGCAAGCGCTGATTCTATTTTTATTAAAATAAATAAACGATAGAATGTACGTTTCTTCACAATTTTAAAAAGAAGAGAAAATAATGGGCCCACGGGGACTTGAACCCCGGACCACCGGGTCTCTCCTCCAGCTTTTCTTCATCCCATACGGTCGACAGACCCGATGAAAGCTGGAGCCCGGCACTCTACCTGGCTGAGCTATGGGCCCTTTATCGATCATGTAGCTATTTACAAATTAACTTCTTATAAAATAAGCTTAACTCTTTTGAAGCATGAAAATATTTTAATAAGCTACTTTCTATTCCCTTATATTGATTGTAATTGAAATGGGATGAAAGAAGAGTTAAAATTATTGAGGAATTAAGGAAGCAAGGCATAAATCCTTACCCACAGAAATACGAGATAACACACACAATACAAGAGCTGAGAAATATAGCCTCACAAAGAAATGATAAGCCAACAGACCCCTTTATGTATGATATTTCTACTGCAGGAAGAGTAGCAAATATAAGAAGACATGGCAAAATCTCCTTTGTTGATATATTTGATGAAGGAGAAAAGCTACAATTGCAATTAAGAGTTAATGAGCTAGGAGACAAATATGAGAAGTTCTTTGAAATTGTGGACAGAGGAGATATAATAGGAGTAAAAGGAGATTTGCTCTATACTCTCAAAGGAGAACTTACTTTAAGAGTTAAAGATTATACAATGCTGGCAAAATCTCTTATTGAACCGCCAGATTGGACAAAATTATCACCAGAATTTAGATATGCACATAGATATGTTGACTTCCTTTACAACGATAATGCAAGAAAAACGATGGAAATTAGATTCAAAACAATTAGATTAATAAGAGAATACTTATATTCTAAGGGCTTTATAGAGGTAGAGACTCCCATCCTTCAGCCTGTCTATGGAGGGGCTTTAGCTAAACCCTTTAAGAGTCATGTCAATTACCTTGATGAGGATTGGTATCTCAGAATTTCGCTAGAACTTTACTTAAAGAGGTTTATAGTTGGTGGCTTTGATAAAGTTTTTGAAATAGGGAAAGTCTTTAGGAATGAAGATATAGATGTGACTCACAATCCAGAATTCACGTTATTAGAGCTTTATTGGGCTTATGCAGACTATAATGATATAATGAATTTGACAGAGGATATGCTTAGGACTGTCGTTAAAAGCCTATATGGCGATACAAAGATAAAATATACTATTAGCGGAAAGGATTATGAGATTGATTTCTCTCAATTCAGAAAAGTAACCCTCTATGATGCCCTTTCAGAGGCTTTAGGCAAAAACGTAGAAGCCATGAGCGATGAGGAATTAAAAACATTAATGGATAAGTACGGCCTAAAGCCTAGAGGCAATATGTATGTAAGAGGATTAATGATAGAGAAGTTATTTGATAAATTGGTAGAACCAAACTTAATTCAACCTACGTTTGTTTTAGATTATCCAATAGAAACAACCCCTCTATGTAAGCCACATAGGAGCAAACCAGGGCTGGTAGAAAGGTTTGAACTATTTATTGCTGGCATGGAGCTGGCGAATGCTTATACAGAGCTTAACGATCCTATACTGCAAGACCAGCTCTTTAAGAAAGAGCAAGAGATGTTCAGAAGAGGAGATGAGGAGGCTCACCCATACGATGTCGACTTTGTTAGAGCTTTAAGCTATGGCATGCCGCCGACTGGAGGTTTAGGTATTGGAATTGACAGATTAGTAATGTTATTAACAAACAACTTTAGCATAAAGGAAGTCATTCCGTTCCCAATGTTAAGTGCAAAAATTATTGAGGAGGACTAATAGAAAGTAATATTGCAGAAATAAACAGCATCAAGAAAGCCCCCTGAATAAGATAAGATACTCTTTCACTAATCCCTAATTTTTTCAATATTTCATTGAATATTTTTCCTCCATCTGTAATTATTAATGGTGCACCATTAAGTAAAGCCAAGCTGAAATTCACTGTAAACATCCATGCTATAAAATTAAGGATTGCGTAAGCCCAAGGGGGGAAATAATATGTTAAGTAAACGCCTAATAGATGTTGAGGATCAGTTATGTTAACCTTAACATTACCAATAGTTCCATTAGGATATTTTAGCGTTAACAAAATAGATGTGGAACTCTGCAAATATTCCTTTAACTGATTTAATGTTGTAACTTTATTGTCATTTACCTTTAGTATGACGCTGTTAACTGGGATTGAAGCGTTATATGCTGGATAATGTGGGAGCTCTCCAACTATCTGTAGTCCTTGGGATAACATTGGTGGCAAATACAATACTAAGGGATAAAATAGCAAGGCAAGAATCAAGTTAACAGCTATTCCAGCAGAAATTATCTTTAACTTTGCTGATGTTTGGGACGAGTTAAATTCTTCTTCTTCAGGCTCTACAAAAGCTCCAGGGAAAAAGATTAAGAAAAGTAGCCCTCCGCTTCTCACTTTTACGTTGTTTGAAGTTGCTGATATTGCATGAGCAAGCTCGTGTAAAGTTACAGAAATGCCTATAGCCAGTAAAATATATGGCAGTTGATCAATACTTATTGTAACGCCAGGGATAATTGGCTCTAAACGTAGCCCGGCAGTTTGAACTGGCTTTGGAATTGCAAATTCTGACAAAACGTAAAGCACTAGAGCTATTCCACCTATCATTGAGATTATGCCTAAAGCAATACCTATAGTTTCAAATATTTTATACCACTTACTTTTTGCAATGTTAGGAAACCAATGACTTCTTGTGCTCTTTTTCCATAGTAACAAAAAGGGATAAATTTGGAATCCTTTAGGTTCAAGCTTTTTTCTTAATAGGAACAGTAAAGCCCAAAAGGCTAATAATATAATTCCAAACAATTCAGCAGAGTTCACAAAATATAAGCAGTATTTTGTAGTATTAAATAGTTATGGAAGTAATATACAGCGAAGAACATTGGAAATTACTAAAGGAAAAAAGACAAAAAGCCATAGAAATTCTCACTAAATTAAAAGAGTTAGGAATGGAAGGATATGTATATGGCTCGGTAGCAAGAGGGGATGTCAAAAAGGATAGCGACATAGACATTATTATTTTCAATCCGGATTTGTTGAAACTTGAGCTTATCCCTTTTGATCATAGGTTTATTGTTCAAGCAACTCCTACTTCAACACCTAAAGCTTACATATCTTTAGACCCGGAAGAAAAAGAAGTGATCTCATTCCCTTTAGCTAAGTTAAAAAGAAAAGAGATAGAGTTTTATTACTTCGGAGGCTTAGTATCGCTAGAAGAGCTACTAGAGAATAAGAGGGTTCCAGGAGTTAATAAAGATCTTGAAATAATTATTCCTACCGAGAAAGGTCATTTGCAATTACCATTACATGGAAATGAAGATTATGCTGTGAAATTATTGAAAATTTCTCACGATACAATATTGGAGAGAGAAAGGCTACTAGAGAAAAGGGAAGAGAGAGGGCATACTGGCATATTTATAAAATATGAATTGGACAATGACGAGAGTTTTGAATATGCTATTAGAAATTTAAGCAAAAATAACAAATTTTTTAGGAGGGCAATTAATGCTGAGTGGTAAAATTGGCAATATTATCATAGAAAGTAAAGACCTACAAAATACTCATATAAAAGAACTGAAAAGATTTAGAGTACTCGTAAATGGGAAAGAGGTAGGGGTTGCATTTTATTTTTCCGGAAGAGATTATTATTCGCCATGGCTAGAAATAGATTACACGCCATGGCTTAGGGATGAGGGAATTGAGGATCAGTTCTTTTTATTTATCTATCATTTCTTGCCTCAAGGGTCTAAACTGTTTGTGACATATTGGAAAGACAAAGAAACTAGGGAGATGCTTTATAAAGGTTTTCACCCAGCAGACACCCCTCTTGGTTTTTCATTATTGAAGGCAGGCTTTACATGGTTTAAAGACTGGTATTACCCAGAAGGAGGAAACGAAGGATTTCCTAAAATTCAAGCGAATAAGCCCTTAAATAAAGATGAGGAGAAAAGGCAATTAAGAGAACTATTAGATGAAGTTAAAAGGGATGATGTGAGAAAGTATATTGAGAATAAACTTGCTTAAGGGTAATCCAGATATTGGATTATATAATCGCTTTTTACCCAAAGGTTGTGAGCTTTGTAGGTTAGGTGGAAAATTAGTAGTTTTCATTACTGGTGAATGTGGAGATTCTTGCTATTATTGCCCCGTGAGTAACGAAAGGTTTGGAAAAGATGTAATGTATGCCAATGAGGCTTTGGTGTCTTCTCTACTTGATTATATTTATGAAGCTTATAGAATGAAAGCTTTAGGTGCTGGAATAACTGGGGGAGATCCTATACTAGCCATCGATAGGGTAGTCCAACTTATTAAACTCTTGAAAGATGAGTTCGGGAAAGACTTTCATATCCATCTTTACACCAGCGGAAGATATGTCACTAATGACGTATTAGCTGAGCTTAAAAATGCAGGACTTGATGAGATAAGATTTCATCCAGTTAAGGAAGATTACCTAAAAGCGGTAGAAAAAGCCTTGAAGTTTAATTTTGATGTAGGTCTTGAAGTTCCAGTTATACCGGGAGAAGAAGAGTATCTAGAGAAGTTAATCAAATGGGCTATAGAAAAAGGTGTGAAATTTATTAATTTAAATGAGCTAGAACTTACCGAAAGAAATTATCAGTTCTTAAACGCAAGAGGGTTTAGAATAGGTCATGGAGTAGCAGGGGTTAAAGGTAGCTTTGAGTCAGCTCTTTCTATCTTAAAGAAATATGAGGATTCTCAAATTGCTCTTCATTATTGTAGTTCAGTTTATAAGGATGTGGTAGAGACAAGAACTAGATTTCTTAGAATTATAAAGTTCTCCGCCAAACCTTATGAGGATTTTACTGGGGAAGGAACAGTTGTTAGGGCATTAGTTAAGAGTGATCAAGACTTAAGCGATTATGGAGAAAAAGAGGGCGAATTATGGAGCATTTCTCCCCAATACATAAATTTGATAAATGCTGATGAGATTTGGTTAGTTGAGGAACACCCAGACACAAGAAGGCTTAGAGTTTCTGAGAAATTAGTTTATTCTAAACCTAAGCAAAGCCACTAATCCAGTAAGGTTTTTAACTTCATAGTAGATTGGTGAGTCTTTAGGAACTATGAACACTCTCCCATTCTTGTTTTCCACTTCTTCCATTATTTGATCTATTTCCAATCTTTCTTCCTCATTTTCTGAAGAGACTAAATCCTCTATTACAAGTAAAGCATCGATAGCGCCATACTCTGCAGACTTTTTAACTTCCTCTTTTCCATAAGCTACTAATCCAGAGTTCTTAGCTAAATTCTCCATCACCTTTTCCATTATCTTAGTCTCTTGAGATATTTCATAGTCTCTGTTGATTTGATCAATTATATCCCTTCTAAGAATCTCGTTTAAACCTGCTCTTGTTGCTGAAGACACGCTATCTATGTAAACTTTCACATTTTTTATATATTTAGCAACGATTTCCTTGAAAGGTCCAGGCCCTGCTAAAAGCACATTCTCAATTCCTAAACCCTCCACATAGCTCATAACTTCTTTGGCTACCTCTTTAGCGTTATCCTCTATTATTCCTTCCTCCTCTTTATTTGGTGTTCTTAATGATTTTTCTGACAAAATTTTTATCCCTTGACCCATAGGAAGGGCAATTAGGTATTCATCAAAATCAACCAGCACTATCAGTAATTTCATGTATTTTTCCGTTTGCCTTTTTATCTTGTTTAACTCAAACTTTCCCCAATGAGTTTTTTCTATTACTATTTCATCCCCTATATCAAGGTTTATTGTATGATGAGCCCCCTTTATTCCAAATCTCTCTGGAGCATCCAGAATTATGCCATGTATTCTTAATCTGCTTGTAAATGCTTGGAATTCTGTTTTTTCTACTTGTAACTCCACAATCATTGGAATTCTTCTACTTTCTTTCCCTAAGCTTACGTCTCTCATAGTTTTGGCAATCACTTTATCCCCTTTTTTAAGGATAAGATGCAATACCCACAAATCATCTTCATTCTCTATATGTAGCTTCATTATTCCCTTTTTGTCATTAAATTCTAAAATCTTCATGACACATAATAATACGAGAGGTTGTGATAATTATAACTAACGTGAGCGAGGAAGACTTGCAAAAAGTCTATGAAATAGAACTTGAAAGCTTTGAAGAGCCTTACTCTTATTCTTTGCTTAAAGCCTATTACTATTTGGCTAAGGAATTATTTATAGTAGCAAGGGATGGAAATGAAATTCTTGGCTATGCATTAGGCATAGTTCAATATGGCTATAGAGGTCATGTCGTTTCTATTGCAGTTAAAAAGGACTACAGAGAGAAGGGCATAGGGAGCTTATTATTACAGAATCTTGAAAATAGATTTAAAGTGTTTAACTGTACTCATTCCTATCTTGAAGTTAATTACAAAAATATACCGGCAATAAAGTTTTACAATAAGCAAGGCTATATTGTAGTCAAATTTCAGAAAAATTATTATGGAAGAGGAAAGCATGCATTTATAATGGCAAAGAGTTTTTTAAATGGAAAAGGTTTTGAATGATTAAAAATATATCTCTTGTTTTATACTAAATTATTTATGATAGATAATTTCTTTATCCTTGACTTTTCATATGATGTAGTTGACAATAAGCCAGTCATTTACATTTGGGCAATTAATAAGAGCAATGAAAGGGTTGTTTTACTAGAGAAGAACTTTCGTCCTTACTTTTATGCCTTATTAGATGAAAATGCAAACGTTGAAGAAGTAAGGAGGGAAATACTTAAGCTTAGCAAACCTTATTCACCTATAACAGATGTTAAACTCGTTGAAGATAGGAAATATTTTGGATCTCCAGTTAAAGCATTAAGGATTGAAACTGTAATACCCGCTTATGTTAGGGTTTATCGTGATGAAGTAGCTAAAATTAAAGGTGTAAAAGCAGTTCTTGAAGCAGATATACGTTTTTACATGAGGTATTCAATAGATAATGACATTAAACCATTTTATTGGATTGAAGCTGAGGTAGAAGAATTAAAGGAAAGCGGTTTTAGAGTAAAGAAAGTATATGAGTTAAAGAAGGTAATTAGGATTTATGAAGACAGAGAACCAGAGTTAAAGATGTTGGCCTTTGACATTGAAGTTTATAACAAATATGGATCTCCCAATCCTAGAAGAGATCCAATAATTATTATTGGTGTTTGGACTAAAGAGGGTGGAAAGCAGTTCTTAGCAGATAAATATGATGACCTAAAGGCAATAAGAGAATTTATAAATTTTGTTCAAGAATATGATCCAGATATTATTGTAGGTTATAATACAAATAATTTTGATTGGCCATATTTAATTGAAAGAGCAAACATTAGGGGCATAAAACTTGATTTAGGTAGAAGAGTGAACAGCGAACCCTCTCAAGGGGTTTATGGGCATTACTCCGTTACTGGCAGGCTAAATGTTGATTTATATGGTTTTGCACAATCAATTCAAGAGATTAAAGTAAAAACATTAGAGAATGTTGCTGACTATTTAGGCGTTTTGCCTAAGGAAAAAAGGACTTTAATTGAATGGTATGATATACCAGTTTATTGGGATGACGAGAAAAAGCGTGAAGTTCTGCTTAAATACAATCTTGATGATGCAAAATCTGCTTATCTTCTAGGAGAAGTATTTGTCCCGTTTGGAATGGAGTTAACTAAAATAAGCGGTTTGCCATTAGATCAGCTTTCTATGGCTAGTGTAGGGCACAGAGTTGAGTGGCTTTTAATGAGGGAAGCTTACAAGTATAAGGAATTAATACCGAACAAGGAAGAGAGGGAATATGAAAGTTATGAGGGGGGTTTAGTAATTTCTCCTTTGCCCGGAATTCATGAAGATGTTTACGTTTTGGACTTCTCATCAATGTATCCTTCAATTATGATAAAGTATAACATAGGGCCAGATACTTTAGTGAGAGGGGAATGTGAAGATTGTTGGGTCTCACCAATTGGTTATAAATTTAGAAAAGAACCTCCTGGATTATATAAGAATGTGTTGCAAAAATTAATAGAAGAAAGAAGAGAAGTAAAAAAGAAAATGGAAGAAACAACCGATGAATATGAAAAGAGGATTTTAGATACAAGACAAAGAGCGTTAAAGGTAATGGCTAACGCGTTTTATGGCTATATGGGTTGGATTGGTGCAAGATGGTATAGCAAAGAAGGGGCCGAGGCGGTAACTTCATGGGGCAGAGCTATAATTTCTGAAGCAGCTAAGTTAGCTAAAGAAAAAGGCTTCACGGTTGTTTATGGAGATACAGACTCAATTTTCGTTAAAGGAAAAGGGGATGTGAATTCGTTAATTAATGAGATCTCATCTAAATTTGGATTGGAGATTAAGATAGACAAAATATATAAGAGGGTTTTCTTCACAGAAAACAAAAAGCGCTATGCAGGATTAACAGAAGATGGAAAGATAGACATAGTTGGTTTTGAAGCTGTAAGAGGTGATTGGTGTGAGTTAGCTAAACAGGTTCAGACTCAAGTTATTGAAATTATATTGAAATCTGGAAAGGTTGATGAGGCTGTGAAATATGTAAAATCTGTCATCTTTGATTTAAGAAGATACAACTTTAGAATAGAAGATTTGATAATTTGGAAGTCTCTAGATAAGAACCTAGAAGAATATGACGTTACTGCCCCTCACGTAGTTGCAGCAAAGAAGGCAATGAAAGCTGGATATTTAATTTCCAAAGGTGTTAAGATAGGTTATGTGATTGTAAAAGGCTCTGGGAAAATTTCAGACAGAGCTGAACCTTACTTTATGGTTAAAGACAAAACAAGAATTGATGTTGAGTATTATGTTGATAGACAGATAATACCAGTTGCGATGAGAATTTTAGAAGGATTTGGAGTAAAAGAAAGCTCACTTAAAGCAGGAGGAGTGGATATACTGAGTTTCTTTAAGAAGTGAAAATATCATTTAAGGTTAAAATTTCAACGTTTTTAGGCCTTTTAGTTATTCCTCCAATTCTTGCTCCTATCAACAGTTTTATGTTTTTAGCGGAAGCCAGATCAACTAATCTCTGGGTTATTACCCCGTCGAATATTATGTAACTGACATTTGAGTTGTCTCCTAAGTTCTCTAATTTTTGCACTATATCCCTTACTTGCACTCTTTCAATTTGGTTCCAATTTTGGTCATATATTATTCCTTCTAACGTCCCTGGCAACTTCTTTATTTCTTCTAATACGTTCTGTGGGATTTTGATTTCGATCTCCTTAATTTGAGGCTGTTCTTCTGGCGGTTTCTGAACTACAATTGGTTGCTGGCTCTCTGGTGCTAAAGCCTCTTTTAGTGCCTGCTGAGCTTCTTGCTGTTTCTTTAAATATTGTGCAACTGTCATCATGTTTGATAAAGCTTTGTTAATTTCTTTTCCAGTAAGCTCTTCTACTTCTTTTCCAGTAGGAGCTCTGGCTATATAATCAATTTTAACGTTTGATGCCAATAGCTCTTTAAGTATTAGATCTCCACCATGATCCCCATCTAGGAAAGCTATTACAGTTTTCTTTTGTTTTGCTAAGTCAATTATTGTTTGAGGTATTTTCCCAGTAGCACCTTCTATGGCTATAACATTTTTATAACCATATCTCAGTAAGTTTATAACGTCCGCTCTTCCCTCCACAATTATTAATGTTGGATCTTTATCTACATCTGGTCCTGCAGGTAGTCTGTCTGGTCCATATTCTATTAATTCTCCCGTTTTAACAGCTGATGAAATCTCGTAAATTACCTCTTTAATATCTAATGTCTTCTCCTTTACCCAACTCCCTAAGATTTCTTTTGCTCTATCAATAATCTTCTTTATTTTTTCCTCTCTTATATCTTGTATGGTAACTAACTTAAACTTTGCATTATATGGCCCTACCTTATCTACGTTTTCAACCATAGCAGCTATTAGAGCTGTCTCTATCTTGTCTAGATTAGATGGTATAATTATTTCTCCTTCAGTTTTGTTCTTTGCATTTGTGATGTTTACATATATTCGTCCTAATCTTCCTTTATCTTGAAGTTCCCTTAAGTCAAACTCGTCTCCAAATAAATTCTCAGTTTGCCCGAAAATTGCACCTATGACATCTGGTTTATCTACTATTCCCTCAACTTCAAACTTGAGGATTATATTATATTTCATTATTTTTCACCTTGTGACCTTTTTTTCTAACTCTTCCACGAGAAGCATGAACTCAGGGTTACTTTCTAATCTTTTTCTTATTGGCTCTAATATTTCACTTAACTTTCTTGCCACTGAAAGCTTTAAGTCTAATGGATGTAATTTTCCTTCAGAATAAGTTTTCTCCAATTCTTCATATGACTTAAATTCTATGTCTCCTCCATATTTAATGTCTCTCTCAACCTTGAGTGTTGCGCCATCTCTTGAGAAGATTAAATACTTTGCTATTTGAAGTACTGGGTTATCTACAACTACTCCTTTTGGGCAATAAGCGCTCTTTAGTTTAGCCTCTATAACTTCTGGCCTATCATGAACAAATATAGCAGATTCTGGTTTAGATTTACTCATTTTAACGCTAGCTAAATAGTCGTCTTCTTCAACCCCTTCCATTCTTTGTCCTCCTTGTAATCCAATTAAAAGTGGCGTGTGTATTGCAATTACTTTCTTCTTTCCCAATTTTTCTGCCACATCTCTGGCTAACATGTGTGCTTTTCTTTGGTCAGTTCCTCCTAAAGCAATGTCTAAATCTTGATAAAGGATGTCGGCAACTTGCATTGCAGGATAAATTAATTTGGAAGTGTCTAATTCCGCCTCTTCTGCCTTTCTCCCCATAATGGTTAATGCTCTCTTCATTCTGGCCAAGCTTGTATTTTTAGCAATCTTTAGCACTAATGCCCAATAATTACTATCTTTAACCAAATCCTCTGCATAAACTACTTTTACTTTGCTCATGTCAATTCCAAAAGCTTTCAAGACTTCAATTGCGTAATTTCCGGCTAGCTTTATCTTTTCTAAATCTCCACCTAGCTTATCATTTATCCATGCGTGCCAAGTAGCTACTAATATTGACATATCTATTCCAGCATCCACTAAGTCCTTGAGCTTCTGTGCCCATATTAACCATCCTATATGGAATAATCCGCTTGGTTCAAAGCCTATATAGCCTTTAAGCTTCTGATTTTCTTCAAGTTTCTTCTTTAATTCTTCTTCAGTTACTATTTCTACTGTATTTCTTGATATAAGCTTTAATCTTTCTTCTAAGTTCAATAAGCATCCCCAAATAAAGAAAAGGAAAAGACAATAAAAAACTCTATTCCTCAGTCAAAAACTGCTTCAAAAGAATTACGATAGGGTGAGTTTTACCAAGCCTGCCTTCAAGATCATCAATTATTTTATATAAATCAATATCATTTTCAATTACTTTCTCAATCAATTTTTCACTAAACCTATAGTAATTAAAGAAACTATTTTCATCAATAGTATCTTCGTCCTCATCATCATTAAATAGCTTAATGTTATTCTTGTTCTCTTTCTCTGTAATAAGTGAGTAAAGATACTCATTAACAACTCTTTCTATACATTCAGATGAGTTGCAATATTCTAATTTATCTAAACTAGAGAAAAATCCTGGTGGCATTTGATATCGTAGAAAATTATTAAAAAGTGGTAAAAAACTATTATTCTCCCATAGCCTTTACTAATATAGTCCTTGTTCTAGGCCCGTCAAATTCTAATAAAATAATTCTTTGCCAAGTTCCCAAATCCAATTTACCTTCTGTAATTGGAATAATTCTGGAATTTCCAATTATTGCTGAAATTACATGAGCATGTCCGTTATTGTCTATAAGGTTATGCTCAAACTCCCCTTCTGGAGGGACTAATTTCTTCGCCCAATTTAAGTAATCTTTCATTAAACCTTCCTCAGCCTCATTTATAATTAATGCGCAAGTTGTATGTTTTACTATAACATGTGCCACTCCATCTTTTATCCCTTTTACCGCTTCTGCAACTAGATCTGTAACATCTATGCTGTCGAACCTATTTCTTGTCCTTACCGTAAATTCCTTTGTGACTATTTTCATAAGCTATAATTGTTATACTAGAATATATGGATTTGGAAGGAATTGCACGTAGATTGTATCCTAATAAAGATGAAATTAGGCGCAAGCTTTTAGAAGAAATTGAGTTTTATAAAGGGAAGGATTACCCTTTAAAGGAAAAAGTTATAGACGCAGTTATTAAAGAAGTTTTTAATTCGATAAACGCTAAAGGGGAGATTTTTGAATATCCAAAGTCAAATATAAAGGCTGGAGACGCAGGCTTAGGTTCTAGAGGTGTCGGAGATCACATAATACATAATAAAATATTAGAGATCGCAGGATTGCAAGGGTATGAGGACGCAAGAGTAAATCAAGGCATAGTTGCCTCTATTGACGGCATACATTCACGTTTATCCTATTTTCCTTTTTTGGCTGGATTTCATGCGACTAAAGCAGCTTTGAGAGATATTATGGTAAAAGGTGCAGAACCAATTGGTGTAATAGTTGATATACATCTTTCAGATGACAGCGATGTGGGTATGTTGTTTGATTTTGAGGCAGGAGTTTCAACAATTACTAACGCATTGAATATACCAATACTAGCAGGAAGCACTTTAAGAATTGGAGGAGATATGGTTATAGGAGAGAGAATAAGCGGAGGAATTGGAGCAATTGGAATCATCAAAGGGAAGTACTTTTCAAGAAGTAATGTGACTGAAGGACAATATATTGTAATGACAGAAGGTAATGGAGGAGGGACTATAACAACTACAGCAATATATAACCAATATTATGATATAGTTTATGAAACCTTAAGTATTAAGGATTTGATAACTTGCAAAGTTGTTTCACAAGAACTTTCTGAAGAAGTTTCATCAATGACTGATGTAACTAATGGTGGTATAAGATCTTCAGCCTTAGAAATAGCAGAAAATAAACTCACTTTTAAGATAGATAAATCTAAATTTTTATCTTTAATTAATCAGAAAGTCCTTAATATGTTAGAAAGTTTAAAGATAGACCCTTTTGGTATATCAGTAGATTCTATATTAATATTTACTAATAAGCCAGAAAAAGTTAAAGAAGTTTTAGCTTCAAGAGGGATAAAATCAGAAATAATAGGGCAAGTAGTTAAAAACCAAGGGTACCCTATAATTGACGAAAATGAAAACCCTTTGAAGCCAGCTTTTAGAGAATCCCCCTATACTCCAATTAAGCAAGTAATAGGAAATTACACTCCTTATTCCGAATCTGAGTTAGAAAATAAGCTTAGAATTGCAGCTGAACTAGCTAAGGCTAAGAAAGAAAAAGTATTGAAAACTTTAAAAGGGAGTTAAGTATTTAGGAGTATCAGTTGATATTTAATGTCCCAGCAACAGCAGTTTAAATACATAGTAAGGCTCTTTGGTCAAGACGTAGATGGGACTATGAAAGTACCTTATGCCCTTGCCATGGTTAAGGGCATAGGTTATAACACAGCTAGGGCAATAATATTTAAACTTGGAATAGATAAGGATAGACGTTTAGGAGAACTTAGCGATGAAGAAATTAAAAAGATAGAAAACTATTTGGCAGAGAAGAAAATTCCCGGGATTCCCCCATGGATGTATAATAGAAGAAAAGATTACGAATCGGGCTTAGATATGCATTTAGTTACTTCTGAACTCATTTTCTATGTTAGAAATGACATTGAAAGAGAGAAAAGGATTAAGAGCTGGAGAGGAGTTAGGCACGCTTTAGGCTTAAAGGTAAGAGGACAAAGAACTAAAACTACTGGTAGAACTGGAATGACAGTTGGTGTAAGAAGATCTAAAGCTGCTCAACCTCAACAAGCTCAGCAGAAAGCTCCTTCAGCTGGAGGAGGTAGCGAGAAGAAGCAGGGGTGACATGAATGGGAGATCCTAAGAAAAGCAGGAGGAAATGGGAAGGCCCAAGCCATCCTTGGTTAAAGCTAAACTTAGAAAGAGAGCAAGTATTGCTAGGTAAATATGGGTTAAGAAACAAGAAAGAATTGTGGTTAGCAGAAACAGTAATTAGGAAATTTAGACATCAGGCAAGATCTTTATTAGCTTTGCCACCAGCTGAAAGAACCGCAAGAGAGAAACAGTTAATTCAAAAGTTATATAAATTAGGATTTATAGAAAAAGAAAATGCTACAGTAGATGATATTTTAGGTCTTACAGTAGAAAATTATTTAGAGAGAAGATTACAGACTATTGTATTTAAGAAAGGATTAGCAAGGACTATTTATCAGGCAAGGCAGCTTATAGTGCATGGCCACATAGCTATTGGAGGTAGGAGGGTTACTTCTCCGGGATATATTGTATCGAGAGATGAGGAAAATTTAATAGATTATTATCCAACTTCACCATTCAAGCAACATCCTCCAACAGCAGAAGGTGAGCAGAATGTCCAGCAGGCGTGAGATTAGGTGGGGAATAGCTAGAATTTACGCATCTCAAAACAATACAATAATAACAATAACAGATATAACTGGAGCTGAAATTATCTCAAGAGCTTCTGGCGGAATGGTAGTGAAGGCAGATAGAGAAAAGCCCTCTCCTTATGCAGCAATGTTAGCTGCAAATAAAGCTGCAACTGAAGCCTTTGACAAAGGGATTTCTGCCATTCACATTAAGGTAAGGGCGCAAGGAGGATATGGTTCTAAAACTCCAGGTCCTGGGGCTCAACCAGCAATTAGAGCATTAGCTAGAGCAGGATTCATAATAGGAAGAATAGAAGATGTAACTCCTATACCTCATGACAGCATTAGAAGGCCTGGAGGCAGAAGAGGAAGAAGAGTCTGAATTGCCATGCCTCTTTCTTTACTTAAAAAGGAAGGTAATTCTTTAAGTATAGTAACTGAAGGTTATCCTTTAGAGTTTGTAAATGCAATAAGAAGAGCTTGTATTTTATATACACCCACTATGGCCGTTGATGAGGTTTATTTTATAGAGAACAACAGCCCTCTTTATGATGAAATTTTGGCACATAGGCTTGCCATGATACCTTTTTATAGCGAGGAAGCTTTAGATCATTATAGACCACCAGAGGAATGTGCAGATTGCAAAGAAAACTGTGAAGGTTGTTATGCAAGAGTTTACTTAGATGTTGAAGCAAAAGAAGGAGAAACGTTAATGGTTTATTCAAGAGACTTGAAGTCTGATGATCCTGCCGTCTATCCTATTTCTGGAAATATTCCAATAGTTTTGCTAGGCCCTAAACAGAAAGTAACTCTTGAAGCCAGACTAAGGTTGGGATATGGGAAAGAGCACATTAAATTTAGCCCAGTTACAATTGCAGTTGTAAGATACTATCCTCATGTGGAGGTTAAAGGAAACTGCGAGAAGGCTGTTGAAGTTTGCCCAGAAAGAGTTTTTGAAATAGAAGGAGGAAAACTCTTAGTAAAGAATGAGATTGCTTGTACTCTTTGTGAGGAGTGTTTAAAGTATTGTGATAATATTTTTATTTCCTCAGATCCCGATAAGTATATTTTGGAAATCGAATCAGTTGGCGTTTTAAGCCCGGAAAGAATTTTAATAGAGGCTGGGAAAAGCTTATTACGTAAACTTGATCAATTAGAAAAGCTAGTAGAGGGAATATAAAATGGTTGCGAGAACTGGTAGCACAAATATTATGGTTAGAAAACTTATAGAGTTATTAAGTAAGCAAAAGAAGCCAATCTGGAAAAGAGTTGCTGAAGAGCTTGAAAAACCCAGGAGGCAACGCCCTTATATTAATATATACAAAATAAATAAATATACAAAGCAGAATGATATTGTAATAGTTCCGGGTAAAGTACTGGGCATTGGCAATTTAGATCATCCAGTTACTGTTGCAGCTTTAGCATTTTCAAGATCTGCTAAAGAGAAAATTGAAAAAAGTGGTGGAAAAGTTATGAGCCTTTATAAGGCAGTTGAAGAAATTAAAGACTTTAAGAATGTGAGGTTGATGGTAGGATGAGTGAGCAACAAGAAGTTGTCATTGTAAATGCTGAAAACCAAATTTTAGGAAGAATGTCAACTTACATTGTTAAATTACTAAAACAAGGCAAGAAAGTTGTTGTTGTAAATGCTGAAAAGGCAGTTATAAGTGGGCCAAGAAGCAGAGTTGTTAAAGGTTACTTACTGTTATTTAGGGTAAGGAAACTTCAAAACCCCGAGAAAAACGCTATAAAAAGGCCAAGGAACCCTATAAATATTGTGAAAAGAACAGTTAGGGGAATGCTACCTAAGAATGAATCTGGAAGGATGATGCTGAAGAATCTAAAAGTATATATCGGGATCCCAGAAGAATATAAAGACAAACAAATGATTAGATTTGAGGACGCTGACGTAAAAAGACTAAAAGGTAAATATATAACTGTTGGTGAGTTATCAAAATTGCTAGGAGGGATGCCTCAGTGAGCCAGCAGTCACAAGTTATAATTACTTCTGCTAGAAGAAAGACAGCAAGGGCGAGATGCTACTTAACGCCCGGTAAGGGAAGGGTGTTTGTAAATGACGTTCCTTTAGAATTAATACCAATGGAAGTTGTAAGGATGAAAATAATGGAGCCATTATTATTAGCTGGAGAGAAAATAGCATCTTCTATAGATGCAAAGATTTATGTTAATGGAGGAGGAGTAATGGGACAAGCTGATGCAGCTAGGATGGCTTTGGCAAGAGCATTAGTAAAGTTTACTGGTAGCAAAGAGCTTGTTGAAATTTATAAGGCATATGATAGGACAATGCTGGCTGGTGATCCAAGGCAAACAGAGTCAGAGAAGTGGATGAGATATAGTGCAAGGAGATGGAGGCAGAAGGCATATAGGTGAGCTAAATGATCATTCCAGTTAGATGTTTTACTTGTGGTTCTCTAATTGGCGATAAATGGGAACCATTTATAAGTAGGGTTTCAGCTGGGGAAGATCCTGGCAAAGTATTAGATGATTTAGGTGTTAAAAGATATTGCTGCAGGAGAATGCTTTTATCCCATGTAGATATTATAAAGGAGGTAGTTCATTATACTAGGCCAGTTTGAGGTGTTGGGTTATGAGTGATAAAGAAGGTCAGTTAAGTGAGGAAGAAAAGGCAGAGTTGCAAAAGTCAGAAAAAGGCACAGTAATAGAGCTGTTAGTTCCTCTAGATACTTATTTATCTGCAGGCGTTCATATAGGTACTCACACCTGTACAAAATACATGGAGAAGTTTGTATATAGAGTTAGGCCAGAAGGCCTTTACGTACTTGACGTAAGAAAAATAGATGAGAGGTTAAGGATAGCAGCTAAGTTCTTAGCAAGGTTTACGCCAGAAAATATATTGGCAGTAACTTCGAGACCCTATGCTTTTACTCCAGTTACAAAGTTTGCTGAAGTTGTTAGAGGAAAAGCAATTGTAGGTAGATTCCCTCCAGGAATACTAACTAACCCGTATTTGCCTAATCACCTTGAGCCAGAAGTCCTCGTAGTTACAGATCCTAGAACTGATACTCAAGCGATAAAAGAGGCTTCAGAAGTAGGAGTTCCAGTAGTTGCATTTGCAGATACTGATGCTAGAGTTGATTTTGTAGATTTGGTTATTCCAGCAAATAACAAAGGAAGAAAGTCGTTAGCTTTACTTTACTGGATTTTAGCTAGGCAAGTACTGAGAGAAAGGAAAGAGATACCGCCAGATGGAGATATACCATTGAGAGTTGAAGACTTCGAAACGAGGTTAGTAGAATGATAAGATTGCCTGCAGTTGCAGGAGCTTTTTATGAGGGCGATGCAGATAAACTAAAAAAACAAATTGAAGAGTCTTTTTTGCATCCCCTAGGCCCTGGTAAAATTCCTCAAGTTCCTAGTCAAAAAACAAAACGTGATAATCTTTTCTTTATTGTTCCTCATGCAGGTTATATGTATAGCGGTCCAGTGGCAGCTCATGCTTATTATTATTTAGTTTCAGAGGGTATGCCAGACACTGTAATTATTTTAGGCCCTAATCATACTGGCTTAGGTTCTTATGTTTCCATCTGGCCAAAAGGTAAGTGGAAAACTCCTTTGGGAGAAGTTGAAATTGACGAACAACTTGCAATGGAATTAGTTAGGGAATCTGAAGTTACTGACATTGACGAAAAAGCCCATTTATACGAGCACTCGGTTGAAGTCCAAATACCTTTTCTTCAATACTTCTTTGATTCTAAATTCAAAATAGTTCCAATAGTTATAATGATGCAAACGCCAGAAATAGCAGAATTTATCGCAGAAGGTATATATAGAGTTATGAAAAAACATCCAGAAAAAGATATAGTTGTTCTTGCCAGCAGCGATTTAAATCATTATGAACCGCATGAAAAGACTATTGAAAAAGATAATATGGCAATTGAAAAAATAGTTCAGCTAGATTATAAAGGCTTATTTAACGTTGTAGAAGAGAAAGACGTTACTGTATGCGGCTTTGGCCCCATAATGACTGTGCTTATTTTAGCTAGGAAGTTCAATAAGAAACCTTACGTATTAAAACATGCAACTTCTGGAGATACTTCTGGGGATAAGAGTTCTGTAGTAGGATATCTAGCAGTGAGGTTTGGTGATTAGCTTACCTATTCCGCTTTTTGGGGTTCCTTTAAAAGGTGTGAACAATCCAATTCTAATTTCTTTTTGTAAGACAAATGCACAAATAGTTGAAGAACCCCCAGATTTGCCTAAAGAGTTTTTTGAAAATTTTAAGGAGGCTACTGGCTTTTTATGCAAAGTAAACGTTAATGTTAAGGGTAAAATTCCCTTCTCAACGAAATACGTATATCTCTCTTATCTTTATTTTAAAAGAGCAATAGAGGAATGCAAACTTCCAATATCTAATGAAGAGATGAATGAAATACTAGAAATGATTGATGACTCTCTTTACGATTCAGAGCTAATAAGGGGCTTAAGGAAAGCTCTTTTACTAAATAAAGATATTCTATATAGAGACGGAGAAGATCCTGTCCCAGTTAATATTAGAAAGTTTAAGGTTGAGCTGATTTTTAGTTATCCAGTCAACTTCTCATCTCCCAATTATATTGATAATTCCTTAATTCATCTTCTTGGCCTTTTGCCCGTTGAGTTTGCTGAAACAAACGATCTAAATCTAATAAAGGTAGAAAACGGCTTGTGGTTTTCTTTATATTCCATTCCTTCGCCTATAAGGCCAGATTGGAAAATAATTTGGGATTTAAATAACGCAAGCTTTATTGAATTAAGGGGTGAAGAGAATTTCAATAATTAACAGAAAATTGGAACATGTAGAGATTTGTCTTTATGAAAATGTAGAGAACGGAAGTACTTTGCTTGAAGATGTTAAGCTCATTCATCAATCTTTGCCCGGCTTTTCCCTTTCTGATGTAGATACAACTACAGACTTTCTAGGAAAGAAAATGTCTGCTCCTATAATAATAACTGGCATGACTGGCGGTTTGCCAGAGCTTGGGAAAATAAATGAGACTATTGCAGAAGTAGTTGAAGAGTTAGGCCTCGGCATGGGGGTTGGAAGTCAAAGAATTGCAATAGAAAGGAAAGAGGCTAGAGAGACATTTGCAATAGCGAGGAAGAAAGCTCCAAACGCTCCATTAATTGCTAACCTTGGAGCCCCTCAATTCACTAAAGGCTATGATTTAAAGCAAGTTGAGGAAGCAATCCAAATGATTGAGGCTGATGCAATAGCAGTTCATTTTAACCCCTCGCAAGAGGTTTTCCAACCAGAAGGAGAGCCAAATTATTCTATTGATATTCTCTATAAACTTATTGATATATCCAAATCTATTAATGTTCCGATTATTATTAAAGAAACTGGAGCAGGCATATCAATGGAAGTTGCAAAGATGTTTTATGAAAATGGAATAAAATATTTTGACGTTTCTGGAGCTGGAGGCACAAGTTGGGTGGCAGTGGAGATGTTTAGAGGAATGAGAAAAAATAATTGGAAGGCTGAAAGCGCAAAGCTATTCCTCGATTGGGGAATTCCTACTGCAGCATCAATTGTTGAAGTGAGAACTTCAGCCCCAGAAAGCGTAATAATTGGGAGTGGAGGAATAAGGAATGGCTTAGATGTTGCTAAAGCTATTGCATTAGGCGCAGATATAGGAGGGTTTGCTTTGCCAGCATTAAAGGCCGCTGTTAAGGGAAAAGAGGCTTTAATGGAATTTCTGAATAGGGTTATTTTTGAGCTGAAAGTTGCAATGTTTTTAAGCGGAAATAAGGACTTAAAAAGTCTGAAAAGGGCCCCAATAGTTATTACTAGAGATTTGAGAGATTGGTTGGATTCTAGAGGGATAAATTTATCTTATTATGATAGTGTTAGAAAGAGAAGAGCATGAGTTTTGAAAACTACTTTAACGAGATAATAGCAAATGTAAATAAAAAGATAGAAGAATACATAAAAGGTGACGTAAAGGAACTTTATGAAGCCTCTTATTATTTATTTAGTGCAGGGGGGAAGAGATTAAGGCCATTAATTTTAGTTGCCTCTTCAGATCTTTTAGGTGGGGAAAGAGAGAGAGCTTATTTAGCTGGAGCGGCAGTTGAGGTACTTCATACTTTCACCCTCATACATGATGACATAATGGATCAAGATACATTAAGGAGAGGAATGCCAACTGTTCATGTAAAATGGGGAATACCTATGGCAATTCTTGCAGGTGATTTGCTTCATGCTAAAGCATTTCAGCTGTTAAATGACGCTTTTAAAGGTGCAGAAAGTGAAAGGATAACAAAGGCTTTTTCAATTTTTGTCAACTCAATAATAATAATTTCTGAAGGTCAAGCTTTAGACATGCAATTTGAAAACAGAAAAGATGTAAGTGAAGAAGAATATCTTGATATGATAAGAAGAAAGACTGCAATGCTATTTTCAGCCTCAGCTTCCTTAGGCGGTTTAGTTGCTGGAGGGGGTGAAAAAGAGGTAAACGCTTTATCTCAATACGGTCTTAATCTTGGCATATCTTTCCAAATAGTTGATGACATTTTAGGGTTAATAGCTGATGAAAAAGAACTAGGAAAACCAATATATAGCGATATAAGGGAAGGGAAAAAGACAATTTTAGTTATAAAGGCTTTGAAAGAGGCAAATGATGAAGAAAAGAAAATAATTGAAAGAACTTTAGGAAATAGAAATGCAACAAGAGAAGAGCTATCTAAATGTGCCGAAATAATAAAGAAATATGCTTTAGAATATGCATATGATTTGGCTGATAAATATAGGGATAAGGCTTTAGAAGCCCTCTACTCAATTAACTGGAAAAATGACGAGGCTGGAAAGGCTTTAAAATATCTTGCGGAGTTTACGGTAAAAAGGAGAAAATGAATCCTGCAAGTATAATAGTTTCAGCACTTATTGGCTATTTAGTTACTTATATTACTACCTCATGGGTAATAAAGATCTCTAAGGCTAGAGGGTTTGTAGGGAAAGATATAAATAAGCCAGATAAGCCAGAAATTCCAGTTTTAGGAGGTATTGGAATAGTAGCTGGCTTCGTTGCAGGCTCTTTTTCCTATCTCCTTATCACTGATGCAAAACCGGATAAGGACGAAATAGAAAGTGTTGTAGTAGCGGTACTTCTTTCATCACTTTTAATAGGTTATTTAGGAATTCTAGATGACGTATTAAATTTAAGGCAATCAATTAGAGCTTTTACACCAGTTTTTGCTTCAGTTCCTCTTATTTTATATAGCTCTGGACATTCAGCAATTTCAGTACCATTTTTCGGTGTTATTAACTTTGGCATATTCTTTTATATCATAATTTTGCCTGCATCTTTAACTATTGCAGCAAATGCATTTAATATGCTCGAAGGACTTAACGGTTTGGGTGCAGGCATGGGTATAATTATGGCTTCTGCCTTAGCTTATATAGGATTAAGGTCTAATGGCCCCTCATTTTATGCAGGTATTTTAGCTCTGATTCTAGCTTTTGTCCTATTCTCTTTTCTTCTGTTTAATAAATATCCTGCAAAAGTGTTCCCGGGTAATATAGGTACTTATTTTATTGGCTCTGTTATAGGCTCTATTGGTATAGCTGGTTACATGTATACAGCCTTGTTTTTCCTCTACATACCTTATGCGGTAGAGTTCTTTTTAAAGGCAAGAACTAAGTTTAAAGGGGTCTCTTTTGGCAAAGTATCGCCAGAAGGCTATCTATACTGGGATGAGAAGCCAAACTCTTTGACTCATGTTGTTATGAAATTAGGGAAATTTAAGGAATATCAAGTTGTAGCCATTTTATGGGGCATTGAAATAATATTTGCTATATTAGCAGTTTTCTTCCAAGAGACAGTTGTAAAGATATAAATTTTTTATACTGTTTGAACAATTAGATATCAATGCGTGCTGCTGTACTCTTCAAATATAATGAGCCATTAAAGGTAGAAGATATCGTGATTGAAGAGCCTAAAGAAAATGAGGTGTTGATACAGATAACTGCAACTGGTATGTGTCACTCTGATGTTAATGTATTTGTTGGTGCAACCCCCGTTCCTCCACCAGTTGTTGCAGGTCATGAAATATCTGGAATTGTAAAGGAGGTAGGCCCGGGAGTAACTAGGGTTAAACCCGGGGATAAAGTAATTTCTGCATTTATTCACCCTTGTGGAAAATGCAGAAATTGTATCTCTGGTCATGAAAATTTATGCGAAACTTTTGCTTCTGTAAGGCTAAAAGGTACCATGTTTGATGGGACTACAAGGCTTAAATTAAAAGATGGAACCCCAGTTAGGACTTTTCTTGGCGGAGGCTTTGCAGAATATGCAATTGTTCATGAAAATGCGTTAACTGTAGTTCCGCCAGATATTGAGTTGGAGAAAGTAGCAGTTTTAGGATGTGCAGGGATTACTGCCTATGGGGCAGTTAATTCGGCAAAAATTGAGCCTGGAGAGACTGTTGCAGTTATTGGAGTTGGCGGAGTGGGACTTTCAGTTATTCAATTACTAAAGGCGAGTGGGGCAGGAAGAATAATCGCTTTAGGTACTAAAAAGTGGAAGTTAGAAAAGGCAATGGAGTTAGGGGCTACTGATGTTATAAACACAAAAGAAACTGACCCAGTAAAAGCCTTAAAGGAAATGACTGGTGGTGGGCCAGACGTTGTAATAGAGGCTGCTGGAACGCAAGAGACAATTCAAATGGCTGTCGAGTCAGTTAGGATTGGAGGAAGAGTTGTACTTATTGGTTTGCCACCAGTTTCTGCCCAAATACCATTAAGGATAGCAATGATTGTAAGAAATGGAATAACTATAATTGGTAATTATGGAGGAAGACCAAGAATTGATATGCCTAGGCTATTGGAGTTGGTTAGGACTGGGAAGTATGATCCTAGTAAACTCGTTACTGGAAGATTTAAACTAGAAGAAATTAATGAGGCAGTAAAGTTATTAGAAGAAGGGGAAGCAATAAGAAGTTTGATAATACCTTGAAAGGAATTATTTTTGATTTAGATGGCACTTTAGCCAATACAGCTTTTATTCATAAAGAAGCATGGGAAATTGCTTTAGCAAGATTGGGAATAAAGAGCGAAGTGAAAGTTGAAACGCTATTAGGAAGGAAGACTGCTGAAATAGCAAAGATTTTAGCTAATGAAAGATGGGAAGAGCTAATGGAGGTAAAAAACAAAGTTTATTTAGAGCTTGTAAAAGAAAAGGCAAAAAGGACTAATTGCGCGAAAGAGCTAGTTGATAAAGCAAGAGAAATGGGGTATAAAATAGCTATAGTCACGTCTTCAAATTCGATTTCAGCTAGGGAAGTACTTAATGCTATTCAAATATTTCCGGATTTGTTAATAACTGGTGATGAAGTTAAAAATGGGAAGCCAGACCCGGAAGGAGTTATATTAGCCCTTAATAGGCTTAAATTGAATGCAAAATTGTCTATAGGAATTGGGGATACAGAAGTTGATGTGTTAGCTTATAAAAGTGCAAATTTAGGGAAAATTTATCTAGTGAGGTCTGAGGTACCAGTTAATGAGGATAAGGTAAAAAACATGGGCGCGAAAATTGTGAACTCGCTATGCGAAATATTAGAGGAGTTAAACTAATTAGCTTAGGCTAAAATTATAAATTGGCCGGGTAGGGTGGGGGGTCTCGCCAGCCCCTGAAACCCCGTGGCGTAAAGGGGCACCAGTAACCCTTATACCATAACTCCCTACCTCTGTAGATCCCAGCCTAACGATGATCACCGCCCGGTGGGGCGAGGCGGACCCGAATCCCCTCTCTGGAGGGAGAGGGGATATCGGGTTAACCGGGGGAATCGGCCAGGTCCGGAAGGGAGCAACCGTGCCCGGCCGCCCGCGTTCACCGGTCCCCGGTGGGAGGAAGGCTGGGGCAAAATCTACAGAGGCAGGGGTTATGGTATAAGGGGGCCGGCCTTGCAAAAAATTCAAATACTCCTAGTTCATATTTAATACTGCTGGTGCCGGGGTCGCCTAGCCTGGTAGGGCGGCGGCCTGCTAAGCCGCTGGGGTCCGTCCCCGCGCGGGTTCAAGTCCCGCCCCCGGCGCCATCTACTTATTTTGTGTTCATAGGTTAGAAGAATTAATTAATACTATCTGTTAACAACTTAATTTTAATTTATTTTTAATATTTTCTCATTTATTTATGATAGTTCATCTTTCCTTAATTTTTTTATTAGAGCAAGTAAATACCATTAAACTCAGTTAATCGAAATAAACGCAACTTTTATTAAAAAAAGATTTTTAAAACGGTAAGGGTACACTAAAACTGGTGAAACTAAGTGGGACTTAAGGATGTTATAGTTGCTTTATTCCAATTAGATAAGGACTGGACTACTAGAATCGTTATGGGAATGTTAGTTATGGGTGTAATCTGGGGCTTACTGGGCGTTATTGACTCCTTAATGGTTAGGATACAAGAGACTATGTGGAGTACTTTTGGTACTTTACCATTAACTCCACAAGAGTATTATGCTTCAATAACTCTACACGCTGAAAGAGATCTATTTGGCTTCGCTCAGCAAGTGATTTATGCAATCATCATTTACTTCACAATTAAACTACTAAATCTACAACCAAGAGCGAAATGGTTACTAAATATTGCATTCATTGCACTTAACATATCTATGATGTTCATGGAAGGCCCAATATTAATTGTCAACCAGCAAGGATTTGATAATTACTTCTCTGCAACTTCTTGGTATTACTTATCACCAATTGGAATTCCAGGCTACTCACTTTATGTAGTATCCCCATTGTTCTTCATAGGTTGGTTGCTTAATGATTTCTTCGTATATGCAGCTGGTTTATGGATAGTTTATCACTACTACTTAGCATCTAAGCAAATTAAAGAAAAATTACCAGTACCATTAGTATTCTTCCTCATGATTATCTTATTGTTCATGATAGGTTACTCTGGCGTTACTGTAGCTGATGTATGGGATATATTAGCTTTCTATGGCGTAGTAGGGTTAAACGTAATAGCTAATCAAATAGCATTCTGGATATTTGGTCATGCTGTAGTATATATGGCATGGCTGCCTGCAGTGGCTGCATTGTACTTGTTAATACCAACATTAGCAAATAAGCCATTGTATAGCGATAAAATGGGAAGAGTTGCTGCTGTCCTTTACTTAATATTCTCTAATAACATCCCAGTTCATCACTTATACATGGTTAATTTACCTGTTGCTCTAAAAGTATTACAAGAAATATTAACATATGCTGTGACAGTGCCAACATTTATGACATTCTTAAACTTATGGGCTACTGCAAAAGGCGCTAATGTGTCATGGAACGTAATTACAGCCTTTACTGCTACATCTTTTGCTGGTGCAATATTTGCTGGTGTAACTGGAATTTCTAATGCTACTATATCTGTTGATGCTATAGTTCACAATACTGATTGGGTAGTTGGACACTTCCATGCAATGATATTACTCTCTATAGTGCCAGCTGCAATGGCAGTATTATATTTCATGATACCAATGATGTCTGGAAGAACATGGTACTCTATCAAGGCTGCATGGGTGCACTTCTGGGGCTATTTAATTGGATCGGCATTGCTAATTATAGGATTCGAACTCTTAGGCTTAGATGGAATATTAAGAAGGGCTGAAATTGTTCCAAGAGTCCCATATATAATAGATGCGGAAAACTTAGCTACTGTGGGTGCAATAATTGCAGAGTTAGCCACTTTGGTCTGGTTCCTCAACTTAGTTTTGACTTTAATAAAGGGCAGAGTTTTAAGAGCGGAAGGGTTATCATTAGGTCAATTAATTAACACTGTAGCAATGCAACTAGACTGGAGCAATGCCGGATTTAGCCTTAAGCCCATTGAGGTTAAATTCAATCATTTAATTAAGACTGTTAATAATAAGAGAGCCTTAGGCGCATGGTGGGGATTAGCAATATTAGGTGCAATTTTAGTTATAATCAGTGCAATTCCATTAGTATTAGTTGGTGATGCCTCTAACCCTGCAAATCCATTAGAATGGGCATGGATTTCATTACTCACTTTAGGTATAATTTTAACTGCAGTAGGTTCTTTAAAGGGAGCTAAAACTATTTGAAGTTAGTTAATTTTTTATTATATGAAGTTAATTTTAAAACTTGTAAATTTGGGTGATAAAAGATGAAGAAAGAAACTTGGGAATGGATTTGGACAGGGTTTGCAATTTTGTTATTAGCAATTGTAGTTGTAACTACTTTACCTCAAGTTTTTACAATAGGTGGTGTGCCCCAAGTATTTAAGACTGATATCCCGGCTGGCACTCCTTCATCTCAAGTAATTAATA
>ERZ1684502.65-NODE-65-length-30054-cov-43.512584_pt1 | contig 30054 bp, 30 predicted proteins | sample MGYA00580192_ERZ1684502 | MGnify/ENA primary metagenome ERZ1684502 (study PRJEB41476, sample SAMN13258264) | hydrothermal vent metagenome | biome: caldera [ENVO_00000096]; feature: acid hot spring [ENVO_00002120]; material: acidic water [ENVO_01000358] | place: New...
TGATGACTCTGAGTATAACCTAAATGTTCTCCAATAACTTTGAATCCTTCAGCAGCTAATGCCTCGGCAAAAGCCTTAGCATTTTTAGTTATCTGCTTAGCGTAATCTTCACCAAAATATTTCATTTCTAAAGCTGTAACTGCAGTAGCAGGCAATCTATGTAAGTGATGATTGCTTACAAACCATGGAAATATAGTATCCCAAACTTTTTTGAATACTTCTTCTTCATTAGAAAATATTGCACCGCCTTGAGGGCCAGGGAAAGTTTTATGAGTAGAAGTAGTCATTATATCTGCTCCCTCTTCTAATGGATTGTGCCAAACTTTACCAGTTATTAAACCATATACATGTGCAGAATCATAAACTACTTTAGCCCCAACAGCATGAGCATGAGGGGCCAGTTCTTTTACCGGATGAGGGAATAAATATAAACTTCCTCCAAACACAATAAATTTAGGTTTTATTTCTTCTATCATTTTTATGGCCTTATCTACATCTACATTCATTTTATCAGCGTCATAAGGCAATTCTATGTGTTCAATACTAAGTGCACCCAAAGTACCAAATTTTGTATGGCTTACATGTGCTCCAGCTTGTACTGGCGCAATAAGGGCTTTTTCACCAGGATTCGCTAAAACTCTAAATACTGCTGCATTGGCAACAGTTCCAGATATAGGTCTTAAATCACAAAACCTAGTATTTGTGATCTCATTCATTAGCTTCATAGCTAATGTCTCTACTTCGTCTACATATTTTGTACCTTGATAATATCTCTTAAATGGTTTTCCTTCTGCATATCTAGACATAAAATCGCTCATATAAACCGATTCTGCTAATGGACTCATCACATTTTCTGAGGCAATTAAATTAATTACTTCTGTTCTTCTCCATCTATTTTGTTGTCTTGTAAGCTCAATTATCTGTTCAAGTTCTTTAGGAATTTGGGTCATATTATTAAGATAAACTTTATCTTTTTAAACTTTGAGTCCTCTTCCTAATCTCATATGGGCTTTACTTAGTTCTTTGTTTGCTAAAGCTGATAGCAAGTTTAGTTCTCCTGAAAGTACTGTAGCTGTAATAATTTCTGCAAATTTTTTTGCATTGCTTCCCGATGGATTTCCGGGTCCTGCAACTCCCATTATAGAAAGGGCTTCCCTTTGAGTAGGAAGCCTTGTCCCCCCTCCTACTGTTCCTACTTCAAGAGAAGTCAGCGTAACCGAGATATATAAATTATTGCCCCTTACTTCAGTCCATGTATATCCGGTACTACTTTCTACTACTTGAGCTACGTCTTGTCCTGTAGCAATAAAGATTGCAGCAATAATATTTGCAAAATGCGCATTGAACTGAAATATTGTACCTGCTCTAGCCCCACCAAGCCAATTCTTTCTTAAGTTAACTTCATGAATTAAATTTACATCAGACTTTAGCACAGACTTGACTATGTTTTCCGGTATAATTGCTTCAGCAACAACAGTTTTGCCTCTTCCATGTAAAGAGTTCACTTGAGATTGTTTCTTATCACTGCACATATTTCCACTTACTGCTATGCACTCGGCTCTTCCAAACTCTTTTTCAATAAATTCGCATGCTTTTTCAGTAGCTATTGTAGCCATATTCATACCCATAGCATCTCCAGTTTCATATACGAATCTTAACCATACATTATTGCCTAAAACATATGGTTCTACATTTATTAACTTACCATGAGAAGTCGTCGATTCTGCTACTTCTTTAATTCGCTGAAAGTTATTTTTTACCCATTGAAGAAAATCTGCTACGTCTTCAATACTATTTAACTTGAACACTGGAGCTCTTGTCATTCCATCAAAAATAATCTTTACTTTTGCACCTCCACTCTGGGTTACAGCTTTTGCACCTCTGTTTACACTAGCTATTAGGGCTCCTTCGGTAGTAGCCAATGGCACATAAAAATTGCCTTTAGCATAATCTCCATTTACTTTTAAAGGACCAACTACTCCTAGTGGGATTTGTATTCCTCCGATAACGTTTTCAGCGTTCTTATTTTTTATTTCCTCATAATCTATAATCGTTGAACCCACAGAAGGAAGCTTAGTATTAGTAAGTCTTTCTAAGGCTAATCTTCTAGCTACCATTGCAGCGTTGCCTTCTAAAAAATTATCTATTGCATGAAGTTCAATTTCACCTTTGACAGCTTTCTCAACTATCTCATCTATCACGTTTTGCATTCTCTATCACTCTAAACTTGATACCGTACTGTATTAAACCATTACTTGAATCTGCTGTAATCCTCCTTAGTACTGCTTCTACTTCGTCCCCTTCTTTAATGTTTTCAGCATCAGCCAATGGTGCTAAAATCTTAATACCCTCATCAAGTTCGATTAAACCTATAGGCATTGGCATAGCTTTTTCGTATCCTTCCCTAGCTTGGTATGATATGGTATACGCTAGTAATTTGCCATGTCCCCTAGAAATTATTTTCTCAACTCTACTCGAACCACATGAACTACATATTGGCTGATAAGGATAAAATACGTTGTCACAATCTTGGCATTTACCCAAAGTTATATTATATAGTTCCTCTTTTAATCGCCAATTCTTAGGAGGAGTTATCTTCATTTTATTCACCTCGTTAGACTAACTATGAAAGACGAATTTACTAAATCATCTGCGGAAACTACTATCCCTTTTTCACCTACAGCTCTTTTGCCTTTGAAGTCCCCTCTTAATTGCATCACAATTTCAGAGAGTTGATAAATTGCTGTTGCGCCGCCTATGTATCCTCTCGCTTTTAACCCACCACTATAGTTTACTTGATAAGAATCTAGTTGCTCTAACGATTTCCCTCTCTCTCCTAATCCTAATTCTTCTAGTTCCAAAGCTGCAATTATACTATAGGAATCATGTAATTCTACAATGCTTTTATCATCAATTTTGTATTCTAACTCTTTCATTGCTAGTCTTATTGAAGGTAATGATAAATCATAAGAATAGTCAAAAGATGCTCCCGCTATTTTATCTAAGGTGACTGGAGTATCTGTATATTTCTTTGCTAAACTATCTTCAGTAAGTAAAACAACTGATGCTCCATCACCTCTAGCGGCAATGTCAAATAACCTCAGTGGTTCTGCTATTAATTGTGAAGAAGTAATCGTCTTCAAATCAGCTTTAAACCTTAGGTATGCATTAGGATTCTCTATGGCATAATCATGCATCTTGATAGCCCAATTAGCAAAATACTCATAAGGGACTTTATATTGCTTCATATAAAGCTTTGCAAGTATCGCAGCATGTGAATGTAATGTTAGACCTAAATAATACTCATAGTCATAAAGTAAATTAGTAGCAGTGAAGTCATTAACTTGTTTAGAGTTAAGATCGGATAACTTATCTATTCCTATTAATAGTACAGATTTAGCTAAACCAGATCTTATAAGAGAATATGCAGTATAAATAGATGCACCTCCATTATCTCCATTCTCAATTCTGAATGCTTTTACACCTTTAAATCCTAAAGAATTAGAGAACTTAACTGCAGAAAGGTTAGATTTTCCTATACCCTCTATATATCCGCTGGAAACTATAACAACATCTGGTTTAACTCTCTCTTTCACTTTTGTTTCTAGCTGTTTATATGCCTCTATTACTAGGTCTTTCTCAGAATATTCATAGTATCTATCAACTTTTATTAAAGAAACTTCAGCCACGGATACCATTATTCATACACCTTAAATTTGTTAGTTGCTTTAGCGTAATAAGAATATGAAACAACTTTCTTATTCTGAATGTAATCGTTAACTGTTGGTACAAGTTTTTGTCTCTCTTCAATCTTATCAGTAACTAATACGCTAAATGCATCACTACCAGCCCCACTACCAAATGGTGCTACTAAAATTCTTTGTCCAGGCTTAGCTATATCTAGGACCTTTGCTAATCCTAGCAAAGCAGAAGCATTATAAGGATTGCCTATATATGGCGATATTAACCCATCTTTAACTTTCTCTAATGGGGCACCAAGCTTTTTAGCTACTTGAATAGGAAACTTCCCATTAGGCTGATGAAACACAAAATAATCAAAATCAGAAATTTTGTATCCGCCTTCTCTCAAAAGAAGTTGAACCGCAGAAATAATATGAGCAAAATATGCAGGTTCGCCAGTAAATGCTTCACCATGTAAAGGATATGGCATTCCATCTCTTCTCCAAAAATCTGGCGTATCAGTTGTGTATGAGGCTGAATATTCTATTATTGCTGACGATTCGTTTGCAGGACCAACCACATATGCTACTGCAGCTGCTGCTGATGATAATTCAAGTACGTCACCGGGATTTGACTGAGCCACATCACTACCAATTACCAAGCCATACCTTATCTTATTTGATTCAACCATTCCTGCAAGTAATCTTAATCCCGCCGAAGCTGCTCTACATGCAAATTCTAAGTCAATACCTAAGCTTTCATTTGAAATTCCTAAAGAGTCAATAAGTATAGTTGATGTAGGCTTTACTGCATAAACTTTAGATTCGGAACCAAACAATACAGCCTTTATCTCAGATGGATTGATTCTAGCTCTAATTAATGCATTTCTTGAAGCCTCCCAAGCCATTGTAGTGGAATCTTCATCAACTGCAGGTACTGCTTTTTCCGTTAACCCTAAGCTCTTAACAACACCTTCATCATATCCCCATAACTTAGCTATTTCCATAACGTTAATCCTGTAACGAGGAATATATGCCCCCCAACCTACTATTCCAGCAGTCATTGGAGTATGTAAATAGTTTTCAAATAAAAAATGTTTCTACATTTGTCTATGAGCTCATAGACATTTGTCGAAAAAATATGACTTTTTCCAATAATTAGAAAAACTTATATCACTCTGAGCTTCTGTCTGCGAAGAACATCTGATATCTTTTCGGCTTTAACTGAGACACTATATATTCAAATGCTGCTTGGGGATTGCTTTTCTCACCACAAGTATAAACATCGAGTGTAGCGTAATTATATTCGTTCCATGTATGTAGTGCTATATGACTTTCCTCGACTAATGCTATTACAGAAACGCCACCTTTTTTACCACCAAAACTCCAAGATTTGATTTCTACTAATTTCATGTTTGCTATTTTTACTGCTTCCAATACTATCTTGTGCAAAAAATCTTTATCGGTTAGAATCTTAGAATCTATTCCATATAAGTTGCCAAAAACATGCTTTCCTATTATTCTATCTGTATTTACTTGAGAAATGAGTTGAGAACTCATTTCTTTCCCTATGACCCTCCGAATACGAGTTTATAATATGAGCCTAATAAAGTAATCTATTATATTTTGCGTTATGATTAAACTCAAATACTATAGTAAAGAAATACAAAATCAATGAGAGGAATTCTTGTCCTTGGAGTAGTTATTATAATATTAATACTTATTGGAGTATTATTCTACTATGAAGATACACACGTAGTTATTCAAGCCTATGCACAAAGTGTCACACTAATTAATGAACTACCAGGCAACTTTGTGGTAAAAATAAATCTTGTAGTTAAAAATAATGGACTTCTTCCAATGGGCCTAACCATAACAAGCGTATTAGGTGTAGTAAATTCTTCTTCCATCAGTTCACTATTAACGCAACCCCCCCAGCAGTACGTAAACATAACGTCAATAAATGTGGGACCATTATCAGAAAAAGTAACAACATTATCTTATACTTTGCCACCAAATTTTATTATTAGATATTTTTACGTTGAAGCTTCTGGATATTATAACTTTGTATATACTAACACGTCCAATATGCAACTAATTAAAAAAATTAATGACTTAGTCCAACGTATCACGTCGTTGCAAATCCTAAAAGGACAATACTTCGTAGGTGGAAATTTAACGTTAATAAGCAATCCTAAACCTCCATATCTATATATAGTCCAACCATATACTATAACAATATTCAATAACAATTCTTATGTAATTTCTTTTTATGCAATTTTTTACCCGTATAACCTAAAGATTAATAGTGGAAATTATAGGATTCAAGTATTTGTAAATAATATTTCAGTATATAATACAAATATTTCAATACCATATCAATATAACGAACTCCTTATACCAATAGGAGAAACGCCAGTACTTTCACAAAATTCTAATTACACAGAAAATGTCTATATATTATTCAATGGGAGTACTGCAACTTATTACATAGAATTTAAGCTGATATTATAGTTTAATTAAATAAAATTTCTTTTAGCATAAATTTTGCATAAACCATCTATTTTACCAAGACAATTTTAGAGTTGACTAATAAGGATAGTTGACAAATTAAACTTTATAAGATTAGAAGTCTTATTTTTTAATGCCGCCGTAGCTCAGCCTGGTTAGAGCGCCGGACTCATACGGTTTCGGGGGACATCCGGTTGTCCGGGGTTCAAATCCCCGCGGCGGCACTTCTCATAAAATAGTTATTCTACCATTTTCATTCGCTAAATAAATCTCATAATCTTTCCCACAGAAAACGCCAGTTTCAACCACAGAAGGAATCGTCTTAACTTCCTTATCAAAACTGCACAAAGATTCTTTTCTAACCATGACATCAATAATTATATTTCCATTATCAGAAACTATAGGGCCTATCTTCCCATTGCCTTCTCTAATTTTAACTTCATAGCCTCTTTCTTTAAGCAACGAAACTACATATGAAACACCAAATGGCACAACTTCAACTGGAACTGGATATATACTCGTATCTTTCTTTTTTTGCTCTTCTCCAATAAAAATCTTTAAAGACGAAAAATAGTATAGTATTTTTTCTCTAAGTAGTGCTGCCCCACCACCTTTAATCATTATTTTATCTGAACTCACATAGTCAAAACTATCGACATATATCATAGGCTTTAACCCAGAATATAAACTAACAACGGTACCTCCTTTGCTACTTATCTCTAATTCAGTATCAATAGAGCTAGCAATGAATAATTTTCCCCTTATTAGATTTTCGTCATGCATAATTTCTATTAATTTTTTTATAGTTCTACCAGTACCTAAGCCAATAATCTGAGGCTCCCTAAGTTTATCAATTATATATTGCGACACGACTTCTTTTGGGTCCATGTAGAGAAGTTAACAAAGAAAAATAAAAATCTAAGCTCAAAGAGAATGTCTGTACATCCCGTTTACTTTTCAGTTTGAATAGAAAATAGTAAGAATTAAATTAAACGTCTTATTACTACAAAATCTATTTAAGCAAAAACGTTAAAATATATATTGCGCGGGGGTGCCCGAGCTGGTCAAAGGGGGCGGACTCAAGACCGCCTCAGGGGGATATCCGCTGGTGAAGGCCTGCGTGGGTTCAAATCCCACCCCCCGCATATCATTAATGAAATCTTGTTGGCTGAATAAAAACTATTTCAATAAATGTATTATTAATTGAATAACGTTCTCTGTCCCTATTTTAGGCGAATATTTTTGTAAAATTTTACTCAATAAATCGAAAAATTCTTTGTTCTGCTTGACAAAAGTTAGATAATTAGCATATATAAATATAATAGATGATGATAAATTGCGACTTTTCTCGAAATCTTCTTCTATTTCATCTAATATTCTCTCTAGAATAGCAACATCTATTTTCCCCTTATATTGTCTAAGCATTTTGAATTCTTCTTCATTTAGTATTGACATTTTTATCACGCCGGTTCAATTATACTGCCTACTTCTTTGCCTTTAACAATCTCCAAAACTTTATCAAGCTTTCTATAATTCATTACTACTACTTTTATTTTCGATCTCTCAATTATTTTTATCGCTAAAGGATCTAATAACTCATAAGTACCAGCTTTTACTGACTGACTAGACTCCAAAACCCTTCTTAAAGTTGTAGTATCTAATCTTGGAATTAGTTTAGCATCATTATGATATCTAGGATCTTTATCATAGACCCCATCCACATTTGTTGCTAAAACCAAATAGTCTGCATTTATAGCTTCGCTAACTAGTGCAGCAACTGTAGCTGTTGATTGACCAGGTTGAAAACCGCCTGTAATTACTACTTTCCCACTTTCCCACTTTTCTATGAATTCTTCTATGTTTTCTGGTACTTTCATATAACTTATATCACTTAAAATAAAAGCTAACAAATACGCATTTAACCTGGAAGCCCATATTCCTAGTAAATCTAAATAAGCTTCATTTACTCCTAATTCTCTGGCTATTTTTATATATTTTCTTGCAGTGGCTCCACCGCCACTAACTATAGCAAGTCTATTATTCTCATTAATAATTTGCTTTACAGTTTTTTTAAGCTGAATTAGACTTTCTATATTCCCATCATCAAAAAATTTTCCACTTATCTTAAGAACTAACTTCATCTTTGAAAAATATTTTTAGCTTTATTAAAAAGTTAGACTGGATAATCATCTGGGAGTTTGTGTCTAAAATACTTCCCCGTTTCTGGATCTTTAAATAATCCTATTTTTACACCTTTTCTACCTTTTGGTGCTAGAATCCATACTTTTTCTGGTGTAAGCTCTACTTCTTTACCACTCGGAGTTTTTACCTTTACTGACTTTTTGTCAGCCATTTCTTGTCATTATATTACTATGTTAGACAATTTTATAAATATTTTGTTAAGTCATTTAATGTATAATACCATGAGTAAGATAAGTTAAAGTTAAAGGTTTCCTTTATTATTTAGATTGCATCGCTTGTGCCACCATCTATCGGTATTACGGATCCAGTTATATATCCGGAGTAGTTAGATATTAAATATATTATCAGAGAGCCTAATTCTTTTTTAATATCACCGATTCTCTTTAACGGAGATCTATTAATAACCTCTTTTTGCCATAACTCTTCAAAGTTTTCATTTAGTTTTTCTGATAGTTTTTTCAAAGTCTTCTTAGCACCTTCGGTCTCAAAACTCCCCAATAATATTGTGTTTACTGTTATGTTGAAAATTCCTAGTTCTTTTGATAAGATCTTAGCTAGCTGAATTATTGGCGATCTTGAAACATCAGCTAACACAAAAATTCTTTGTGGTTGTTTGACCGTCCAGGAAGATAAATAGATTATTCTGCCCCATCTTTGTTGTTTCATATATGGCAATACTAGTTTAGTCAATTTTATAGCACTTAATAAATAGAGTTTTACTGAATATTCCCAATCCTCTAAAGATGTCTCATCAAAATAAGAAGGCTCATTTGGGGGATTGCCAGAATTAAATATAAGGACATCTATTCCTCCTAGTTTATCAATAGTGAAACTTACTAGTGAATCTAATGAATTATAGTCTGTTAGATCTGATGTAATACCATAAACTTGAGGATTATATTTTCTTAGTTCCATTACTGTGTTATTAACTTTTTCTTTGCTTCTAGAAGTGATAACAATTTTACATCCTTCCTTCGCTAAACTTTCTGCTATGCCTTTACCTATTCCTTCGGTTGATGCAGTAATTAAAACTCTTCTGCCATTTATATCAATATACATCGTTAATTATGTTGAACTATTTTTAATATATGTATCTGCTAACAATTCACCTTTTCCATATGTAAAAATGACATCTACTGAGATAACTGTTAATCCATTTAGCTTACTTAATAGCTCTTTAAAATCTTTTGCTTCTAGGAATATATCATATAAGTTTCCATATATTCTTATTCCGTCTTTTATTTCCTGCTCAGAATAGACTGTAACTCTATATAATCTTTTTGTAGGTCTAATGGTATAAATTGTAGATAACTCTTTTCCACTAACTTTAGAAGCGACTAAAATATGGAAATCTCTCACATGAAGCTCTTTTTCAGAGGCGTTTTCTATTACAAGAGGGTAATCATCAATAATTCTAAATTCTACAAATTCAGAATACGGAGCTATTATCTTGCTGCCTAAAATATTTTCTAATGAGTCACCGGTTTTAGAAACCCAACTAGATATTGGAATTCCACGAGCTAATCTATTATAAAAAGCTAAGTATTTAGTAGTTCTAGAAAATTTTATTACAGTATCGTCCTCTACATCATAAACAATCTCTACTTGTGGATTATCAAAATCTGGTGTAAAGCCCATCTTTGAAAGATTTTTTCCTACTTCTCTTTTTATTTCATTTTTTATACTTTCATAATAGAAGAGCTGATTTTCTATAATAAATCTTTCTTCCTTTTTTTTCAGCTCTTCAGATAATTTAACACCAAGTACAAATGTTTTGCCCTTCTCAAGTTTTTCTAATGCTTTTTTCTCAAATTTTTCTTTATATTCATTTATTTTATTATTACATATATAGCATGATCTATTTTGAAAACTATCATTAAAATAGTTCTGATATAATGTAATTGCGTATTGACCAATGTTATAAAAGAACTCCTTTAATTGAGAGATGTCTTCTATTTCATGTTCTTTTATTAATCTATCCATCTCCATTAATAAAAGCAGTTTTATTGCCTTACCCCTTTCTTCGTTTGTATGGCCTAAGCTTAATCTAGCAAAGCATCTACCTAAACAGTTATCGCACAACGGATACTTTTTTAAGAGATCGAAAGCTTTATTTAGGATTTGCGTTTTCAAAGAGCTTTGCAAGACCCTTCTTCCTCTTTATCATTTTTAGGAGATTGTTCGTAAGTTGGTATTGCTTTAATAACTCTTTCACTTCCTCTGGTGCCGTACCAGACCCCTTTGCAATCCTTCTAATTCTTGATTTATCAATTATTGAGGGATTATCTAACTCTTTATATGTCATGGAATTCATAATTACAAGAAACTTCTTTATTTTTTCTTCTCCTAATTTCATTTGTTCCTCAGAGATTTGAGAAAATATGCTAAAGCCAGGTATCATTTGCAGAATTTTATTTAATGGACCCATTTTCCTTAATCCATTTAATTGTTTGTATATATCTCTAAGTGTTAATTTAGCCTTTCCACTTAATACTTCTTCCATCTTCTTTTGAATTTCTTCATATTCTTCTATGCTCTTAATTTTCTCAACAATTGCATCTATGTCTCCCATTCCTAGAATCCTAGAAACAAACCTTCTTGGGCTAAAAATCTCCAGCTCGTCTAATTTTTCTCCGGTACCAATGAATTTTATTAAGGCACCAGTAGCTGCAACGGCTGATAAAGCACCTCCACCTTTTGCCGTACCATCCATTTTGGTAACTATAATAGAGCCTATTGGACTAACTTGATGAAATCTATATGCCAAATCATAAGCTTTCTGACCAATAGAGGCATCTATTACTAGAATCACTTCATCTGGCTTAATTTCATTGAACATATTTCTCATTTCATCAAGCAGTTTAACCTCTTCTCCATAACCATGCCTTCCTGCAGTATCTATTATTATAATGTCGTATTTTTCATTTAGAAATTTCTCTACACCTCTTTTAGCTATAGTTACTGCATCTGTGTTCCCGGGTTCACCATAAACTGGGACTTTAATTTGTTCTCCAATCTGAACTAACTGTTCATATGCTGCAGGTCTGTAGACATCAGCAGCAATTATTCCTACTTTATATCCTTTTTTCTTATAGAATAATGCTAACTTTCCACTTGTTGTAGTCTTCCCACTACCTTGTACGCCAACTAACATTATTACATAAGGTATTCTCTTTGGCAAAACCTCAGGGTTCTTATCTCCTCCAAATAATTTTGATAATTCATCATAAACTATTGAAATGAACCACTCTCTTCTTTCTATTGCCGTAGGGGGCTTTTCGTTTTCAAGCCTTTTCTTTATTTTCTGAGTTAGATCGTTAACAAGTTTAACGTTAACATCCGATTTAATTAATGAAATTTGTAATTCTTTAATAAACTCGTTTACGGCCTTATCATAATCAGATGAACCTAAAAATTTTCTTACAGCTTCCTTTAAGTTATCAAGCAAGTCACTTTACCCTTACAATCTTTTTCCTCCCCATGACTTCCCAATATTCAACTTCGGCACCGGGCCTTATTTTGTCAGTAAGTTCGGATTCTGTAGGTTTTTCTATATCAAATGTTTCGTATGTCTCCATATCCATTATAGTTATAGTATTGCCTTTATCAGCTAAAATCTGACCTACATGTTTCTCTATTATAGGCACTTCAACTTGTTGGTCCACCGGAGCCATTAATGTCCTTTTCTGATTAGTAAAGAGGCCTAATGCAACTATATTAGCTTTTGCACTGCCATGTTTTCCAGTTTTTGCTTTACTAATTTCTACTACTCTGCAAGGTTCTCCATCTATAACTACATAATTACCTACTTTAAGCTCGCCTACAGTGGTGTACTGAACACCCATTTATTTTCCCAGAATATCCTAATTAAGGCAAAGCTTTAAACTCTTTGCTCCGAGCTTTGGCCCTTCATCATAACCTCAGATAGTCTAAAGTCTTCATAGCAAATCTTATTTCCCCTAAAATATTAAAAAGACTTATGCCATGGAAATTAAGGTGCAGAAATTGTGGGACAGAATGGACACTTAATATAAGCTTTGATATAAGCAAACAGGTGGCAATTTATCAGTATTGTAAGGTGTGTAAAAGAAATACTTTTAATGATATCTTAGGATATTATGAGTGATGAAGAGGCCCAAAACTTTGAGCGATGAAATAACCTGTCTCGACGGATTTATTCTATGTAGTCTTTTGATCTAACTTTTTCAGGTATATATTGGAAAGCTAAGAACCTTAGTCCTTTACTAGCCATAGCTTCTATCTCTAATTTTGACTTTTTATCTAGAAATATTTCTATCTCATGCGACCAAGCTTTGGACTTAAACCATTCATAATTCTTTATTTCCATAGCTCTTTTTATATCAAAATCTTTAGCCTTTATGATATAGTTTCGTCTCTCTTGTTCTGATAGGTAAGGCTTTTTGTTTTTATCGCCAAAAATATCAGTCATAGAGACACCAAGAAATTTAGCATTTGGGGTTGCTAATCTTTCACTTTCATAAGATAGCGTTATAGAGCCAATTTTAAACACACTGTATATATACCATCCATAAGGGTCTGCATCAGTTAAAATATAAACAGGCAATTTTAGCTCTTCATTGAGTCTTCTTACAAATCTTCTTGTAGCTCTATCTGGTTGTCCAGAGCTAGTTATCAAAATAGCTTTGTATTGTTTCCAAAAACCTACTCTGTGTAATTGTTGGAATACTGCATCCTTCTCAACCACTACTACAAATTCTGCATTTACATCGATAAAATCAATTAAATCTGGTGTGGGCTCGATTGAATACGCACCGTGACCCATTTTACTTAAATCAATAATATCATTGCCACTTCTAATCCTCATATCCCCTACAACTTTTCCTTTTTCCTTACTTAGAATCAGCATATCTTCTCTAAGTAACGAAGTAAAAACTTCTATGTCTTCGATTACACTATCAGATTCTTTTTGTTCATCCCATGTATTTTCTTCGTATGTTTTACCGCCTGGACTTTTTAGGATTATTGAATGCTTACCTCTGTAGTATAAATCACGTATCGTTGGGTATTCGTTATTAATTAATGCATCATAAATAATGCTAGCCATCAAAATAGTTTGCATAAATCTTTTTGATTCATTAAGATCAAAGAAATTTCTCCTTAATTTTTCTTGTCCTAGTAATAATAACTTCTTTTTCTCGTCATAGATAGTATTAGATAAAGTCCTCTTAGGTATTTCCATAATTAATTCTCCTTTATCTATTTGTTCAACTAACTTAAGAAATGCTTTCCTTAGAATTTCAGCAGCTTTTTTTCTAGCCTCCTTATCTACTTTAGAAATTAGATCAGCACTCATAATTCTTCTACCTTATAATTACGTATTTCTTCCTCTAATTTTTTATCGTTAATTTCTAATCTATTCATAGATAATTTTAGCAATTTTTCTTTAAGTTCAGATTCTATTTCAATAGCTTTTTTCTTATCACCAGAGGCCACAAATAAAGCGATACCTTTGCTCACTTCTGGAATATACTTAAGATATGTAATTAATCTTTTTCTCGCTTCTTCCTCTTTCTTCTTTTCTACCATATACTTCTTTAATTTTCTGCCAACTTCCATCAAAGCTAATTTTATCTCTTTCTCTATCTCTTCAACATCCGCTATGCTCTCTTTTCCAGCGCTTCTATAAGGCACTTTAGTACTACATAAATGTACCATAATTACTAACGGTGGTTGATCTTCCTCTATTCCGTATCTTTTCCAATCTATTTCCTCTGTCACAACTTCCCATATCACGTCGGATTTTTCATCATAGATCAAAGGAATCTTATTTGCATATCTTAATACAATAGGTTCTGGTGAAGGTTGTATTGCACCGCCATATGCAATTCCAGCCTCTATTATAAATGGATGCCCTTGATATGCTTTTGGTTTTCTAGTTACAGCAGCTACAAACTCCGGATTAAATATGGTTTTTAGACCAAGCTTGATTAAATCTTCACCTATAACTGATAAGGCTTCCGGGGATGGCGGTCTAAAATCTTCAAACTTCTTCATAGTTTCTACTAACCTAGAGATCTCTTCATCGGACAATTCTGTAGTCTTTTTATTACTAGGAATTTTAGCTAATTCTAAGATTTTATCTGCGGTAACATCGCCAATGCTTTGAAATTCGCTTATGAGAAAGTCCCTTATAGGAATAGGCTTTCCTATCTTTAATATTATATACTTTACGAACTCGATATCAACACCATATGGATGAGGTTTTACCTCTTTTGGTGGCTCTGGTATCTTATCAGTAAGTCTCTTATAGTATAAAACATTACTATCTGGGTCGATAAATAAAAATTCTGCATAAGGAGTTATAATGTAAGTCTTCTTTATGTATTCGTAAATTTTTTGCTTTGCCCTTGGCCAATCTGCATATAAATAAATAGTTACTGATGTCCCATGAACACCTTTTTCATTAGCAATAGACGTTCTTTGCAGTATAATTGGCTCATTTCTAGTTACATCTATCTTAAGTTTAAAGAAGTATGTTCTTTTTGAATTAATAGGAGACGTAATAATTTCAACCGGCCTTTCCTGATACATTTGGCTATAGAGAATTGCAGCTTTAATACCAAGACCATACATACCTCTTGTTTGCCTTAAGACATACTTAGAGCTATAAAGGACTTTACCAAAAGCATACGGTACAATATGTGGTGGTATACCTATTCCGTTATCTTCAACGGCGACCTTGTATATTTGCTTTTGCTGATCCACTAATTGAATTATAATTTTTACTGAGGGAAGAATATTATGCACATCTGTTGCATCCAAAGCGTTCTCTACCATTTCTCTTACAGTCTGATATAGGGCTCTTGCAGGATTACTAAATCCAGCGAGTTCTGGATTTCTCTTAAAGAACTCTGCAGGAGAAATACTTGTAAATTTCTCAGTAGACATAAAACTCACAGTAAAAATATTTTATTTTGCTTAACTTAATAAGGATGCTGTCAAAATGGGCAAGATAACAGTAGCGTCTCCATAAATCACAACATTTTCACTATTTGGTTTTATTTTGTTCCATGATATAGCTTCTCTTGGTTTAGCTCCACTTAAACTTCCGTCATATTCTTGGGCAGTTGTTATATAAATTGTATAATCTAGACCATCTTTAAATTGATTCCACCATATAGTATGGTGCTTACTTATTCCGCCACCTATTATTAAAGCTCCAGACTTTTTACACGAAAAAACTAAATCTTTTATTAATTTCATGTCTTCAAAGAGATTAATCTTTAACTGTGTAAATTGAGAGTAAATAAACAAGTTTGTACCAAAAGAGCCATCAACGATTCCAGGAACTATTACAGGGACTTTTTTCTCATATGCAGCCCTTAAAATTGAATTATTATCAGTTATTCTTTTGCCAAATTCCCATAGCAATTCATAAACTGGCCATTCTTTCTTTATGCTTGTTATTTCGTTAATATATTTTCTGATAACATCTTCAATCACCTTACCATAACTCTCAAAAGGAACTAAAATATTGCCTAACCTATGTATATCCATTTCCCTTAGCATGTTATCATCGTATTCAAAGAGTCCTTTGTAATATTTTCCTCCAAAGCTTCTAGCTAAATCATGATCAATAGTTCCGCCAGTAGTAATAATTACATTAAAATAGCCTTTCCTTATTAAGTCTGCAAAAAGACCTCTCAGTCCAGTTGCTGCTAAATTAGCGGTAAATGATAAAAATCTTAAATCAGCCTCTTTTATCATATCTTTTAATATTCTAATTCCTCTCACAATCGCTTCTGCCGTAAAACCATGTATTTTATCAAAAATCTTATAAAAGTCTACATAAGGTTTTAGGTCTTCTAATTTTATATCTTTCACTTCTTCCACTAGTAATTCTTCTCTTTTCATCCTTTAGTCACACCTATAGGTCTTAGCCTCATTACAAGTTTTGCTATTTTAGCTTCATGAGCTACACGAGCTACTCTATCAACATCTTTATATGCTCCAGGCGCTTCTTCAGAAACTACTCTTCTTGTTGAGGCCCTAATTACAATTCCTCTTTGCTCTAAGTTTTGAATTACAGAATTTACTGGATAGTTGCGTACTGCTGCTTCTCTAGACATCCATCTACCCGCACCATGGGGTGCAGTATACCAAGTTCTTCTCCCTTCTGGTATTCCTACCATAACATAACTAGCCGTACCCATACTACCTGGTATCAAGACCACCTGGCCTACATTCCTATGATCCAATGGAATTTCTTGGCTTCCAGGAGGAAAAGCTCTAGTTGCTCCTTTTCTGTGCACCAAAACTTTTTTCCTTTTCCCCTCTATATCATATTCTTCTATTTTAGCTATATTATGAGCAACATCATATATTATGCTTAAATCAAGTTTTTCAGGGTCGGTATTAAACACTTTACCAAAGCTTTCTCTAATCCAATGAGCGATCATCTGCCTATTTGTCCAAGCGAAATTAGCTGCCGCAACCATAGCATGGAAGTAATCTTGAGCTTCCTTGGTATTAAAGGGAATTGCAGCTAGTTCTCTATCTGGAACTGTTATATTGTATTTTTTCATAGCTCTTTCCATAATTTGCAGATAATCACTAGCTACCTGATGACCTAATCCTCTAGATCCGGTATGGACCATAACAGTTATCTGGCCTTCATGAGTAATCCCTAAAGCTTTAGCAACTTCTGGGTCATAAATTTTATCGACGACTTGAATCTCTAAGAAGTGATTTCCCGCACCCAAAGTACCCAATTGTGAATGACCTCTTTGCTTAGCAATAGGACTTACTTTTGATGGGTCTGCCAAATCCCAACTTCCGCGTTGCTCAATATGTTCCATATCTTTATCCCAACCATAACCATTATCTACAGCCCATCTAACCCCCTCAGCTAGAACATTATCTAATTGCTGAAAACTTAGTTTGATTTTTCCTTCGCTTCCTACACCACTGGGAACATTTCTATAAATCTCTTCTACCAAATCTTTCAGTTTATCTTTAATATCATTATAGTCAAGATTTGTTCTGAGAAGCCTTACACCACAATTAATATCGTAACCAATCCCGCCAGGACTTATAACTCCTTCTTCATCAATAGCAGTAGCAGCAATGCCTCCTATCGGAAACCCATAACCTTGATGACCATCTGGTAATACGTATACTGCCTCTTGAACGCCTTGAAGGCATGCTACATTCATCGCCTGCTTTAAAGTAAGATCTTGTTTCATTTTCTCTATTAACACCTCATCAGCAAAAACTGTAACAGGGACCCTCATGCATTCTTGTTGGCCCCTATCTATACGCCACTCGTAAGCATTTACCCTCCTAATGTTAATCTGCGTCATACCAAAAGGAAATATATACTAAAATGGTAATAAATTTGTTTAAAGGATGAGAATAGCGGACACTGAAACGTGATAGGAACTGGCTGAGCACTGATTCTAGATAGTTTTTTTGGAGATTTCTTTTTTCTTCTCTAATAAATCTTCATATTTTCTTCTAATGTCCTTTGCTACATTGGAAACACACTCAATATCTGCGGAAAGAACAAGCTCTCTAAGAAACTTATAGGCGCATGCCTTACTATGAAAATAATAGTCTTCTCCTTTGATAGTGATCTTAATTCCTTGACCTTGAGGGAATATCCTACCGCATACTAAACAAACGTATTTTTCTCCCATGAATTGAGACGTAGAGTTTAAATTTTTAAAAATAGCGGTATATTCTGCATTAAACTTTTGGTGATAATTTGTGAATAAGTTACACGCCAAACTATTGACATTAATAAAGGAAAAAGGATGGGATGAACTAACTCCGGTTCAAAAACAAACATTAGAACCAATCTTACAAGGACATAATACGCTTGTCATAGCTCCTACGGGCTATGGCAAAACTGAAGCAGCCCTTTTACCTATTTTTAACTTAATGCTTAATGAAAATGTAAAGCCTGTTACAGTTCTATATATAACACCACTTAAAGCGCTCATTAACGATATAACATTGCGCATAGAATGGTGGGCTAGCAAACTAGGATTTATTGTAGGTAGAAAACATGGAGAGGTACCACAAAAAGAAAAAAGCTATAGATTAAAAAAAGTACCCCATATTTTAGTAACAACTCCAGAAGGCCTAGAAATAGATTTAGACTGGGCAACTAAATTCAGAGAATATTATAAAAATATAAAATGGGTGATAGTTGATGAAGTCCACGAACTAATAGGGTCTAAAAGGGGGGCCCAGCTCTCAATACTCCTTGAAAGATTAAAAGACTTTATAGGATATGATTTTCAAAGAATAGCACTTTCAGCTACTATCAGTGATGAAGAGTTAGTAGCTAAACTTATTTTCGGTTCATCGAGTAGGAATTTTGATATAATTAGAGTTAATTCTGCAAAAACACTTGATGTAAAAATATCTAAGATTTCAAATGAAAAAGAAGTATGGGAGTCTGCTGCAAAAACAATATTGTCTAAAATAGAGAAACCTACATTGTTGTTTACTAACTCAAGGTTCACTACCGAGAGACTACATGAAGAACTAGAAAAAATGGGAGCAAAAGACATTTACGTTCATCACTCTTCTATATCAAAAGAAGAAAAAGTAAAAGTTGAAGAAAGCTTAAGAAATGGAAAAGCAAATATGGTGATTTGTACAAGAACACTAGAGCTAGGGATACATGTAGGGGATATTAAAAAAGTAATATTATATAGACCGCCGCCATCAGTTTCCTCATTCTTACAAAGAATAGGAAGGAGTGGACATGCAGTAAATGGTGTCTCTAGAGGGGAGATACTATGTTTATATGATTTCGATATATTAGAGAGTTTAGCCTTATATAAGTTAGCTAAAGAAGGAAAATTAGAAAAGCAACTTATTTTCCCCTACCTTGACGTTGTAGCAAGAGAAATCATAGGTTTAGCTTTACAGTATGACGAGATAGAGATAGATAGAGTAAATAGAATAATCAAGTCTTCATATTATTATAGAAATGTCCAAGATGAAAAAATCACAGAATTGATACGTTATTTAGCCAAGAAAGAAATGATAAAAATAGAAGATAATAAAATAAAACTAGGGAAAGCATTTTTTAAAATATGGAGATTTGATAAAGATAATAAGATAAATTGGGCTAAAGAATTTTCAGAATTCTTCTCTTTTATAAATACTGATGATACATTTTCAATTAGATTCGAAAACTCTCCAGTAGGTGAAATAGATGCAATTTATGTATATAGACACTTGAGAAATAACGACGTAATAAGAATTGGAGGAAAAATTTGGAAGATAGCAAGCATAGACTTTAATAAGCACTTAATAAATGTAGTTCCAACAAATAACGGAGAAGGAGAAATACCTATCTGGAAAGGAGAGAACATATCTAAATCTTTGCTTCTTACATATGAACTTCCTTATATAATTCGTGAAAGAGAAATAGAAAAAGAGATATTAGACAAGGAAGCACTAGAATCGTTAAAGAAGTTTATTAATTACTACAAAAATCATGATTTGCCCTTACCTTCAAGAAATATAATTTATGTCGAAAAGGATGATGATGAAATAATATATTCTGGCATTATACCGGAAAAAGTCGCAAACACAATTTCGCATATCCTCCTTTATCTTGCAACAAAGAAATATAATCTCAATGTATCCTCGAGGTCTTCGGTTTATGGATTCTCTATTAAAGGGGTAGAAGAGGATTTAATGAAAGAGGTATTAGCAATAAATATCGAGAGAGAATTAAGAAAACTTATTATAAATTCAATAGTCAGATCACCACTATTTTTTGCTATAGCAAAAGAAATTCAATATAGTTTCGGGAAAGTAGGTAAACTTAATCCTAAAGAAGATAAAATAATATTAGAAGAAGCTCTAAGGCAAACTGTAGCTAAACATTTCAGCGTCAAAGAAACAATAAAATATATAAAGAAACTTCAGACTGGTAAAATTAAGCTAATTCAAGTAGAAGGATTAACGCCTTTGGGAAAAGCAGTACTTACTCATACTCCCATAAGACCCTGGATTTCTGATCTACAGCTAAGAATATATCAAGCTTTAAAAGGAGGTGCATACACAGTAGAAGAGTTATCTGAATTAGTGGGAATATCTAAAAAGACATTGGAAATTAAGCTGAAAAAAATGAGGAAACCTGATTCTAAGTATAGGACTGTATCATTCATAGATGTGGATAGCAGCGAAGTAAGATGGTGCCTTGAAGAAGATCTTAAAGATATTGTTGAGTCTGGAGATTATTATAATTCATTTAACCCAATTAATATCGATGAAACTTACATCGCAGTAATTAGGGCTTATGACTCTGAAGGATCTACAGAAATTGTATTTAGAGTTAAAGATCTAGTCAAAAACTTAGATTCTTTCTTAAAGAAAATCCCATATAATGAGATACTAGAACTTAGAATAAAGGATCCTAACGATGGATTAGTATACTCAATCTCCCCAAAATACTATTACGTTGGAAAAAATAGCATTGGATTTTTAGTATTGAATGCGGTAAGTTTTATACAAGGATTAAAATTTGGATGATGAAGCCCTTAAATATGAACGATGATAAAGGCCCGTGTTACTGATAGACAGATTTATTTTTCTTTTATTCCTAATCCTTATCACGAACTAAAAATGGGAGTTAAAAAAACAAATGAAGTCTTAATAAGTAGGGCAAAAAGTGTTGAAGATTATGTCTTAGATATAATAGTAATGTTTAACCAAGGTATGGATGAAGTAGAGATAAAAGGTTTTGGAAATGGTATAAATAAAACTGTGGCTGTATACAATCTATTAAAAGAAAGGTTAGGTGACGGAGTATTGCTAGAACAAGCCAATATAGGTAGCGAAGTAAAAGATAGAAGAAGAATCTCATATATTAGCCTTAAACTTAAGAGAGTTTACTAGTCTCTGAGATAAATCTGAAATTTCATCATATAACTCTAACAATACCTCATTAACATCAACTGTACCATTTGCTATTTTATCAATCTTCTGTAATAATAATTTGGTTCTATTTTCATCTATAAATTCCTTAGCATGAGTGGCAAGAAATCCATAAACATTTATACCTTTCTTAGTAGCTACTAACATGGCCTTCTTTTTGCTCTCTATCACATACCCATGTCTAATTAAAGTAGAGATCGTTTTTGCATAAGTGCTTGGTCTTCCAATTTCTTTTTCTTTCATACTTTTTATGACATCTGCATACCCATATAACGATGTACTAGAACCTTTACTTATGAGTGTAGTAAAGTTTTCAGACAGTTTGAAAGTCTTAACTGGATAAATGATAGAAAAACCGCTAGAGACACTTACGGGTAATTCGACCTCAATCTTTTCATCATTAACTAGTATCTCATACCTGGCATATTTTACTATAGCTGGTCTCATCTGACTAGCAATAAACCTTCTGAATATTAGATCATATAACCTAAGATGATATTTGGTAAATTGTATAAAGTATTTATTTGGATTTTCCTCTATATCCTTAATTAGCGCTTCTAAGTCCATAATAGAAGTAGGTCTAATTGCCTCATGAGTTCCTTCGGATCCCCAAGATCTTCCAACAAAATTTTCAGACAGATTTTTAGAATCCAAGTATTCCTTAGCTATACTAATACCAACTGATGATACATGAACGCTATCAGTCCTATGATAGGTTATAAGGCCGGACTCAAATAATTCTTGTGCAAATTTCATAGCAACAACAGAATTGATTCCTAATCTACTATATGCCTCTACTAGTAACGAATCAGTAGTAAATGGAGGCAAAGGATTCTGTAATTCTTCTCTTTCCGATATTTTGTTTATTTTTACATTCAATTGAGAAACGTATTTTTCAGCCTCATCTTTGGTCTTAAAGAATTTCTTTACAGTGTAATCTCCAAGCTTTATATAAAGTACCCAGCCTAAATTTTTCTTATACTCTTTTGTTCTTTCAACAATCCAGCCTAGTACAGGACCTTGGACCCTTCCTGTACCTTGATTTCTATCATAGAACATAGTTTTTAACGAATTACTTAATTCGAAACCTATCCATCTATCTTCAATTCTTCTAACAACCTGTGATTTTACTAAATTATAATCAATATTAGTTCTATTAATTATAGCATTAATTATTCCGCTCCTCGTTACTTCATGATATTTTATTCTATAAATATTTCTGTTATAAGGCCTTATAAGCAAAGCGACATCATAAGCAATTTTTTCTCCTTCTTGATCCGGGTCTGATGCTATATAAACTTCATCTACTTCTGTACTTAATTTTCTAAGTGCGGCAATTATCTTTTCAGAAGAAGATATAAAGGAGGAGCCACAATATGGACACTTCTCAATTTTCATGGTAAAGGTTCTTCCGCAACTATAGCATTTGTAAATCGGTGAATAATTAGCAATAAATCTGTTCTCATCCTTTTTTACTACTACTCCATGAAATCCTATGTTTTCTGTTGTTAGATCAGTTATATGACCTCTTGTCGCAACGATATTCGCAATTAGTATTTCATCATTAACCATTATAATAGTTTCATTGACTGGTATACCATATATCTCTCTTCTACTTGGCCTACCGAATAATCTTGATATTGTCCTTGCTTTTGTTGGAGATTCTACAACTATTAGGACGGTTTTTATGTTAATAGGTTTCTGTGAAATTGAAGATTCTCTACTTCTCTTTACTTTATCTTTAATTTCATCTATCTTTATTTCATTAAAGTTGTTTAAGTTGACATCAATTACACTTTTTTTCATTTTTTCTATCAATATATATAATAGATCGAAATCGTCAACTAAAATTATACTAACTCCGAATGTTAAACCATTATTTATAATCCTGCTACTTCTGCCAGAAGCTTGAATATAAGTAGTAACATCTGGAATATAAACGTAATACTTATTTCCTGTTTTTGAAACAATGAAATAATCCCCCTTAATTTTCTGTATTGAATTTTGCTTTAATTCATAATAAATAGTTTCGCGCAGCTCCTCAATTTTATTTCTTATATCTTCTAGATTTCCATTTAATTTTCCTTTATTTTTCAAGCCTATTTTTAGTAACTGAAGTTCCGAGGGAGACAATAATATAATTTTCTTTCTTATATCCTTAACATCAAGGCCTATCTTTTCTCCTATTTTAAGCACTAAAGAAGGATTATTTAATGCGTCATCTAAACTTAGTCTAATTTTCGGAACGCCATAGAATATTACATATTTAAGCCTTTTTGGTTCATCCAAACCTCTTACAGCAACGCCGTAATAACTTGCAGAACCTATAAGGAAATCAATCTTTCCTTCGCTAAATTTATCCATAAATTTCCTACCCGCGACTGCTAAAGAGGTAGAATAACCTAAACTTTCTATGACGACTTTTAATTCTTTCATTTTTTCTTTTCCATACTCTTTTGATACGAGTATAAGTCCTCCAGTATCGGATATTTTCTCTATTACGTATTTTAGATCAAGAGACGGATAGTATAAGTCTACTATATTTCTTAAATAGGTCTGTATAGTAGAGGGCTCAAAACCTATTAGTAGTCTTAACGCTTGTTGCTTTGTTCCTCTAGGCTTTAACGTTGCACTTGCTACTAAAAACTGCGCGTAAGGTTTCCAAGAAGAGATTTTATACTGTAATTCATTGATTTTATCTTTTAGCTCCTTACTATCATCAAATTTTAACATCCTTTTTAGTTTTATTAAATTTATTGCATTCTGAAATATATCATCAGAAATTCCTAGAATCTTAGCTATAACTTCTGTAGCTTTACCGCTCTTTAAAATCATATCTGAGTCATCAACTATAACTAGCTTAGGTTTTAGAGACTCGTATTCTTCATAATATTTTAAGACTCTCCTAAATGTTGCAACATTAATGTACTTGTCTCTAATATTATCACAAATTACATTAGCCCCTATTCCTTTTAATCTTGAACAGATTTGGTCTTTTAATGAATTTGTAGGAACGATATATAAGGATGAATCATTAAAATACAAGCTATAAATAAGAAGTGTTGTAGTTTTTCCTAAACCAGTAGGTGCTGATAAAGAAAAACTTTCATTCTTAGCCAACCTTTTAATCCAATATTTCTGTATATTCCATGGCTTATTCTTTATTACTTTTTCGAAGAGCTCTATTATTTCTTCATAAGTCTCATTATCAAAATAATACTCTGCAAAACCTTTCAATGTAGAGTTTTTAACTAATAAATCATATGTTACTCTATAATCTAGACTTTCGGCTTTACCAGGCAAACATCTTTCACAAGGAATGCCAGCTGATAAACGTTCATCATCTATGGGACCCCCACAATTAGGACAGCCAAATAAGTAATTAATCTTCAACATCGCTAAGGTAGTAGATTACACTAGTAAGATCTTATAAATCAAAAACCTAGGTGTTACTGCGTTACTTAATTTAAAAGAGGTTCTTTTAGATAACTTTATAACCCTTATTCGTATTCTTATACTCGACAACTTGGGTGAAAACATGAGCACTACAACTCCAACCCCAAGCAATGTAGTATTAGTTGGTAAAAAGCCAGTAATGAACTACGTGTTAGCAGCCTTAACTCTACTAAATCAAGGTGTAAATGAAATAGTAATAAAAGCAAGAGGTAGAGCAATAAGTAAGGCAGTAGATACAGTAGAAATAGTAAGAAACAGATTCTTACCAGACAAAATAGAAGTAAGAGAAATAAGAATTGGCAGCCAGGTAGTAACAAGTCAAGACGGAAAGCAATCTAGAGTGTCTACAATTGAAATATCCATAAGAAAGAAAGCATAAAACAAAGATAAAGCCTTTTTATCCAGCCTTTTCTTTAAGCAATAGATTAATTAGCGAGAATTTCCTAATATCCTTTTAGTGGGAAAATGCCAGAAAGTACTCAACCTTCTTATAAAGTGGAGTTTGAAGGAAGAGCAAAAATAGGAGAAGTAATGGGTAACTTAGTTTCTATTCAGTTAAAACCAGAAGATTTCTCTAGTCCTTTATCATTTCAAATGGCACTAACAAGAATATATAACGAAGTCCTAAATATGATGCAACAACAACCCAAAATACATTATGTAGCAGAAGTAAAGTTCAATGACTCATTAGGAAACCCTGTAGTCATAGGAGTTGATTTTGGAGACAAAATACCAGGACTGAGCAAAAAAGACGTAAAGGTTAAAGTAACTATTGAGTTTTATGACGAAGAGTAAGTCTCCTTTTTAAATACTTTAAAGAAATTTCATTGAAATATTCGTCAAAGGAAATTGCTCTGTATTCCATTTTGTTAAGTTTTATTATCAGTCCAATTTTGACCAAATAGCTAAAACTACTTTTTATAACTTTTTTAGAAAAATAAGGTGAAAGTAAATCAAATACTTCACCTATATTAAATTTATTATCTTTAAATTTCCTTTGAATTAAATAATAAATTACTATTTCTCGTTTTTTTAACCATCTCATAATCAACAGCCCAGTTACTCATCATTTTTTCAGACCTTACAAGATTATATCATTCAAAAAATATTATATCAATAGATTAAAATGCCTTATGTTGATAAAGGAGACAGGGTTTGTAAGGCAAACATTAATTTAGAAGTTAAAAAGGGTGACATAATAATAACATATCCTGCATTATTAAAAGTTAACAAAAACTTACTAACGTATCCTCCACTTTCCAAAATATCACCAGAATGTGATCAAGAGATTGAAAGTCCAGCATGGGTTGAGGGATATAAAGTTTCTGGAAATGAAAAAATAATATCAATTTCCTCAAAGGATACTAAAGTAATTAAAGGAGAGATAGAAATCTTATGCAGTAAAATTTTGACTGCATTTGTGTTAAAGAAAATACTTGGAGAGATAGAAATACCAGTTAATATTGGTGAGGTTATTGGCTATCCTATAATATCAATAAATAGTGTGCCTTTAGTAAGCATAAATAAAGACTCAGTAGTTGTGTATACTCTATCAAAATTACCTATACTAAGAACATTCTTATACTCTGTATTTTATTACATCTCGTCATCTTCTGTGGAACTTGGATAAGAGTCAAGCCCAAATATAATATCTTTTCTTTTGAATGCTTGATATTCTTCTGTGGTACCTTTTGTAACTATTTCGTAAAGTCTAGCTACCTTCCCATTTCCCGGTCTTAGTAATCTACCTAGTCTTTGTATAAATTGCCTTCTTGAACCAGTTCCAGTTACTATAATTCCAACATTTGCATCTGGTATATCCAACCCTTCATCCCCTACTGTGGTTAAAACTAATATTCCAGCCTTTAATGATCTAAATAATTTTAATAATTTTTCTCTCTCCATTTTATTTATCTTGCCTGTTATAAGGTAAGCATTATATTTTCTTGCTATTTCTTCTGCTTGTTCGACATATTGAGTAAAAATCAAGATCTTATTCCCATTCTCTTTTTTTATTATCTCGTCTAATGCCTTTAGCTTATTTTCAGCTAGATTAACTATCTTTTTCATCTCATTATAGATTTTCATAGCTTCTATAGCATTAGAATTACCTTCTTTTACAAGCTGAAGAAGCTCAGAAACTTTTCTACCTCCAGATATTTTTCTAAACTGAGATAAAAGCGAGGAATATTTTATCCTCTCTGCTGGAGTTAGCTCAACTCTAACTTGTATTAGTTCATAAGGAGCCAAATAACCTCTTTTGATTAGCTCTTGTGGAGATTTATAATATATTAGACCACCCATTAATTTGAATAATTCTTCGTGTTTTCCATCTTCTCTGACTGGTGTAGCGGAAAGGCCTAGTCTTTTTGATGCAATGCATTGAAGTGCTATACGCTTGAATTTATCAGCAGGTAAATGATGAACTTCATCAATAATTATTAAACCAAATCTTCCTACTAACTCTTTCATATGTCTAAATGCAGTTTGGTAAGTAGTTATAGTAATGGGTCTTATGCTTTTTTCGTCAGAATAAAATAACCCAACATCACTCCTACTAGCATCAGTAAATTTAAAAATAGATTCGTACCATTGCAACATTTGATCCTTTGTAAAAGCAACTATAAGAGTCGATTTCTTGACTTCAGAAAGAATAGCAATTCCAATAACCGTTTTTCCAGAGCCAGTAGGCAGGGAAATTACACCAGAGCCTTTTTCTTTCCATACATTTATAGCCTCTTTCTGATAATCCCTCAATTCTCCCCTAAAATTAATATTGAGGTCTTTTATTTGAAGTTCCAATTCTCTTACTTTTAAGCCATTCTCTTCTAGTCTATTTTTTATAAAATAATAGTAATAAGGATCTGTTACGTAAAATTTGCTAAACCTATCATATTTTAGTATACCATTGTCTTTATAATCCTTGACTAAACCAAGAATAAAGACATAAGGTTTTATAATCAGTCTACCATCTTTTAGTTCAAATTCTACATCGTATCGTGGTAAAAATTTTGAAAACTCAGCTATATCGTTATCACTCAATTTTACTCCTAACTCGGATAACATAGAAATTATGTCGTCTAGCTTAACTTTATTTTTTCTTGCTCTTTCAATATCTATAACAAATTGCGATCCATTTTGATCTCTAGTTATAAATCGTGAGAAAGTAAGTAACTTTTTAAATGTATCCTCATCAAGCCATTGCCGTATATAAAAAGTCTTCAAGGTCACCCTTAATCACTTCAACATAAATAATCTTTATATTATTGCCATATCTACTAATAAAATCTCTTAAATTAAGGATTTGGTATATAAAATAGGTATTACCAGTTTCTCCTTGCTTAAAGACTCCCAATAGACGTAAATATTTATCTGGATATTTTTTGTCAGTATATAATAGAAGGTCTAAAATCTCATCGAGGTAAGGATCAAGTTTAATTATTATCCCTTCTCCGTTGCTGAGCGTTAGACCTATAAATGTTTTACCTAACTCTTGGCACTCACCAATTCCATAAAATAAAGCTTTTTCAAATCCTTCCCACTTTATTATTTCCAATATGTCCTTTACTTTCATCGATTTTTTAATTACTCAGAATTATTTATTAATATGTCTTATATTATCGCCTTAACAACTACTAACGGTATGGAAAGCGCAAAAAAGATAGCTAGAACTCTAGTAGATGAAAAATTAGCAGCTTGTGTAAATATTGTACCATACATAAAATCTTACTATATATGGGAAGGGAAAACAACAGAAGACGATGAAGTCCTATTAATTATAAAGACTGTAGATAGTAAAAGAGACATACTTATTAAAAGAATAAAAGAACTCCACCCCTACACTTTACCAGAAATTATTATAATAAACTTTAATGAAGGTTTAACAGATTATTTAAAATGGATTAGTGAGAGTGTGAAAAGAGATGAAAATCGAGGTTAATGATCAATTAATTTCTAAGTTACAGAACCTTGCATTAATTGAATTAAGTCTAAGTGAAAAAGAAAGAATAAAAAAAGATATTAAAAATATTCTCGAATTCTTTGATAAATTGAATGAGATAGATTTATCAAAGGTAGAACCACTTTTCCATCCAATTTCTACTGGAAAACTAAGAAAGGATGAAACACAGCAACCATTAAGTTTAGATGATGCGCTTAAAAACGTAAAAAGAAAAGAAAATAGCTACATAGTAGGGCCAGCAACTTATGGTGAGTAAAATGATATTCGAAACAGCTGAGAAGTTACGTAATAGAGATTTAGATGCCGAAGAATACGTAGAAAAAACGTATGAAAAAATATATAGAATTGAGAATAAAATAAAGGCGTTTATAACAATAAGAGATAAAGAAGAAGTAAAAAAAGAAGTAAGGGAAAAAATTAGGCTAAATGGTAAACTAAGCGGTATACTAATAGCAGTTAAAGACAATATATCAACTAAAGGAATTAGGACGACTTGTGCATCAAAAATGTTAGAAGATTATATTCCTCCTTACGATGCCACAGTTATAGAGAAACTAAAGAAAGAAGGAGCAGTAATTCTAGGAAAAACTAACATGGATGAGTTTGCGATGGGCTCAACAACAGAGACAAGCTACTTCGGACCTACTAGAAATCCTTGGGATTTAGAAAGAACACCAGGTGGAAGTTCTGGAGGAAGTGGAGCAGCATTAGCTGCTGGAATAGTAGATATTGCATTAGGAAGTGATACGGGAGGTTCTATTAGAGCTCCTGCAGCTTTTAATGGAGTATTTGGACTGAAGCCCTCCTATGGTACAGTAAGTAGATACGGATTAGTAGCGTATGCGAATAGTTTGGAGCAAATAGGGCCTATGGCTAAAAATGCAGAAGATCTTTCTCTTCTTTATTCAATTATATCTGGAGATGACCCGAGAGACGCAACAACCATTTCATTAACCCCGGAAAAGAGAGAAAACGTTGAAATAAAAGGAGTGAAAATAGGAATATTAAAAGATATAGTTGATGCTTCAGATAAACCTGTAGTTTCTGTATTTAATAATGTATTAGATAAGCTTAGCTCTGAAGGAGCAGAAATACACGAGACGAAATTAGGTTATAGAGACTATGCTTTACCCGCATATTATATAATTGCAATGGCTGAAGCGAGCTCAAACTTAGCTAGATTTGATGGAGTTAGATATGGCTATAGTAAATGTGGTGAAGGAAACTGGAGGGATACTTTTGCTAAAAATAGAGGGGAAGGTTTCGGCATAGAGGTAAAAAGAAGAATATTACTTG
>ERZ1684502.66-NODE-66-length-30036-cov-54.233014_pt1 | contig 30036 bp, 32 predicted proteins | sample MGYA00580192_ERZ1684502 | MGnify/ENA primary metagenome ERZ1684502 (study PRJEB41476, sample SAMN13258264) | hydrothermal vent metagenome | biome: caldera [ENVO_00000096]; feature: acid hot spring [ENVO_00002120]; material: acidic water [ENVO_01000358] | place: New...
TAGTAATGCCACCAGCATCGTTATCCGCCATCATAACCAGAAAACCTGGTCCAAGCACTAAAAACGGCGCTATAAACCTTTTTGCAATTTGTGTGAATTTTGATTGTTCTACCATGCTTATATTATACTTTGCCTTTATTAAATTTTCATTAAAACGTTAGAATATATTTATTTTACATTATAATTTTTTTGTTTTATCTTGTTTAGTTTTAAAAATCTGTTTTGGGATTTTAAAAAGAAGTTTAAGATAGCGCCCACATGTAGGGCACACTTGTTTAGGATTCTTCGTCTAATACCAGCAAGACATTTACCCTTGAGATATCAAGATTAACAAACTTTGGCATATTTTGAGATTGATTTGAAAAGCTGTACCAATCTTCAGCACCTTCATTTTTAACGATATTAAGCAATCCATTTTTGTCGACGATTGCTACTCTTTTGTTCATTTTGATTAGCTTTTCTTCCATTCTCTCCAAAGATTTTTGGCTTTTACATCTTATAAGCCTAACTCGGTTTAACATTTTGGTTCGCCATAAACTTCTTAACTTCATACTTTTACCTCCTTTTAGTATATCTTAAATATAACCTTTTAATGTTAATATTTTATTAATTTTTGATGAAAAATACATGAAGATACTTTAATTTTTCAAGCTTTTAAAAGCTTCATAAAGAACCTCTAAGTCCTCGCTGGAATAAGATAGCGATGCAGTTAACCTTAGAATGGCTTTGTTTTTTGGTACTGTTGGGTATCTGATAGCTTGTATAAAGATACCATTTTCTAACAATTTGTTTCTTAGTTTTAGAGCTTCATCTTCTTCACCTACTTTTATTGGTATTATAGGTGTAGTAAAGTCTTCTTTTGTCTGGAAATTGAATTCTTTTATTGTGTCTAAAATATATTTTGTTCTTTGTTGTAGTTTATCTTTGTATTTGCTTACATTTTTTTCAATAAGTTCCAAGGCTTTTATAGAGGCAAAAACCATTGGAAGTCCCAAAGCTGTAGAGAATATGTAAGACCTCGCTTTATTAACGATATACTCTACAATTGATCTTTTTGCGCAAATAAATCCACCCTGAGAGCCTATTGCTTTTGATAAAGTCCCCATTATGATTACATTTTCTTCTGGTAAAAGTCCAAAATAATCGTAGATACCTTTTCCTATAGTTCCAGTTGCATGTGCTTCGTCAACAACAATATAAGCTTCAAATTCTTTTGAGATATCTATTAACTCTTTTAGCCTTGTTAAATCTCCTTCCATGCTAAATACAGAATCAGATACTATATAAACTCTTCTATGTTTTTGTCTTGACAATTTTAAAAGCTCAAAAAGATGATTTATGTTGTTATGCTGGTAAATATATTTTGAAGCTTTTGATAGTCTTATCCCATCTATTATTGATGCATGATTTAACTCATCGCTGTAAAAAGCATCTTCCTTGTTTCCCAACGCTTGAAAAAGCCCTATGTTTGTAGAGTATCCGGATGGGAAAACTATGCAATCTTCTTTGGATTTTAACTTGCTAAGTAGAAGCTCTAGCTCTTTATGGTATTTTGTATATCCGTTTACAAGGCTTGAAGCGGTAGCACCTATAGTGCTTTCTTCTCTTAACTTCTCTACAACATACTCTATCACCTCTTTATTTTTAGACATGCCAAGGTAATCGTTTGAACAAAATATTCTCTTGTTTTCTATGGTTTCTCTTTTTCTGTACAGTTTTTGGCTTTTAATATATTCCAATTCTTCCTCAAAGTCCATAAACGTATTATACAAACTTTTTAAAGAAGTGATAAAATTAATTATTATGATTACTAAAAGCTTATATACGGGGGCAGAAATAACTTGGTGTAGGAATTGCGGAAATTTTGGCATCATGGGTGCCTTGGGGGCAGCTATAAACGAGCTTACAGATAGCATACCTCTTGAAAAATTTGTTATGGTAACAGGCATAGGATGCCATGGCAAAATATTTGATTATGTTGATATAAACGGTTTTTATTCTTTGCATGGAAGGGCTATTGCCACTGCAAGCGGTATAAAACTAGCCAATGAAGATTTAAAAGTAATATGCTTTGTAGGGGATGGTGATGGATACGGCGAAGGTCTTGAACACCTCATCTTTGCTGCTAAAAGAAACATAGATATTACAGTCATAGTACATGACAATAGAGCTTATAGCCTTACTACTGGACAGTTCACACCTACTAGTGCTTTAGATTTTAAAGGTAAATCTACGCCAAAAGGACCCCCAGAAGATCCTATAAATCCTATACCGCTTTTAATGGAAGCTGGAGCTACCTTTGTTGCAAGAGGGTACTCCGGCTATATAGATCATCTTAAGGATATCATCAAAAAAGCGGTACTCCATAAAGGTTTTTCTATTGTAGAAACTCTACAGCCTTGTGTGATATTTTACAATACCTATGATTTTTACAACAGCCATGTTTATAAGCTTGAAAACCATGATCCAAACGATTTTGATAAAGCATATGCTGTAGCCAAAGAATGGGATTACATAAAAATAGATGCAAAAATTCCGATAGGTATTATATATGAGAATACAAACAAGAAGACCTATGAAGATAGGATATGAGATGATAAAATTTTTTTCCAAATTATTTTATAATTATTTTATGTGGGGTGATATATGAGAATGTTTAAGATGAAAAATATCGTCAAGAGTGTGAAATTTTGTATTTTGACATTGAGCTTGTTAAATCCTTTGGTGTCTTTAGCATATCCTTCTGATTTTAAAGATCAGGTTAATCTGGTTTTTAACGTATTAACTGGCAAATCTTGTGAAAATTTATACGATGTTGCAAATGCTATATACAGAAATCAAGCTAACAAGTATAATGCTGACATAACCCCTCTAACATCTTACGAAAAAGTAAAAAAAATATGCCAAGAAAATAGATTTATATGTGCTAAAGACAACAATGAGCTTTTATTTAGCATAGGAAAGATTAAAGATGAAAACAATGGATATAAAATATTTACAATAAACTTCTATACTAAAAGCAATAAAAACCTTTTAACAAAGTGCAACATAGTTGTAAATACTAAAAATACAAACAGAGGATATCCTATATCTTTGCCAGAAATATCAAGTAATATAAGGGATTGTATAAAAACTATAGAAAATAAACATTGTGTTGTAAAAGCCTTAAACAACATCTATACCACTTTAGAAACTTTACCATAGGAGATAGTTATGAAGGTAAAAAAAATAACTGACGCATATGAAATAGGAGATTTGGATGTAATTTATCTTTACAATGGAGGTTTAGAGCTTTTCAAATTTATAGAAAGTCTTGGCAAAGATAATAAAGATATAATGCGAATTAAACTTACAAATTATGTAGAGTTCGATAAACCTGTTAAGCTCGTTACTCCAACTTCTGATTTAGAGTTTACCAATATAGAGGACTTGCTGAGGTATATAAATTATGAAGATTTAAAGAAATATAAAATTATAACAGAAAATAAAACAGACCTTTTTAGGCTTTTACAAAATTTATCGTATGTCCAGATATTTATAAATATATATACTAAGGAAGATTTAAAATGGTTAAATGTATATGAAAGCTTATATCATAACATAGGAATGTTTGAGAATACAACTATTCAACTATTAGATATGATAAAAAGCACAAATATAGATAACTATGGTTACAAGGATGTAAAAGAGCTTTTTATAAAAAAACTTGAGAATATATATAAAAATGTTAGCGATATAAAAAGCAGAAATTTAAAAGTTTCGGTACTTGCAAGTAAAAAATCTGGAAAAAGTGTATTTGTAAATTCTATTCTTAAAGATTGGTATTCCCCTACTAGCTTAGAACTACCAACGCCAAATATATGTAGGTTTATTCCATCTAAGAACAAAGAAATTGTATTCAAATATCGTGGTCAAGAAACAAGGTTTGAGAAGCCAAAAGATTTATACAAATATTTAGAGAAAATATATATAGAAGCTAGGGACAAAAATGAAGGCTTAGATGATATGGAAGTATATTACAGAGTAGAGAATGAAGATTACAGTTATGAAACATTAGATACTCCAGGGCCTAACTTAGCAGGAGCTACTAAACATAGAGAAATCACAGAAAGAGTCATAAGAGAAAGCGATGTTGCGATATTTTTGATAGATTATACTAAACATCTTGAAAGTGATGAAGAAGAGTTTTTAAAACATTTAAAAACAGAGTTTGAAAAGTATGGTAAAGTTCACTCTTTTGTTATTATCGTAAATAAAATGGATCAGAAATTTTTATCAGAGGATGCAAACAGAAGTGGTACTAGGATATTAGATTATATAAGATATAAATTAACTCTTCTAGGATATCACGATTTTGTAGTGTTTGGTGTATCTGCTTTGCAATATTTTTCTGCTTTAATAGCAGAGAGGATGTGTAGTGAATGTAAAAGTTTGTCTGGCAAAGCGCTTGTAGATAGGCTAGATGATTTAACCTTTAAACTTGGAAATTCTGAAGAATCAACTTTAATCAATTTTGCTTACGAAATATCAAGAAGATATATGAGAATGGAGAACGAGGAAGATATTACCCTTGAAAGATTAAAAGAGCTTAGTGGTATTCCTTTTGCCCTTAGCTATATTGGAGCTGTCGCCAAAGATAGGGCTATGTTTGAAAAACTTAGGAATTCAATATATAAGCTTGATGAAGATAAGGTATCTATTAATACAGGACTGTCTATAATAAAACTACAACTTTCGGAAAATAAAGAAAAATTGAGAGCTATATTTGATATATTTCAATCTAGCGTGGACTCTATCAACAAGCAAGTAGGAGAATACTTAGCTAAAAGAGATCAAGACACAAAATCCGCTTCTTATTATACAGAAGATATTAAAAAAAATTTAATTAGTAACATAGAAGAGCTAGTAAATAAAGAAATAGAAAACGTAAAAGATAGATTGTCTTCAAAAGAGATAAAATCTAAGGAAGAGATATATTTGATATTAGAAAATCAAATCAAAAAGATAACAGAAGAAGGATCAATAGTATTTTCAAAATACCTTGATGATATTATTAAACAAATAAAAACGATGTTGGATCAAAATGTTGTTACAGTTCAACACAAATTATCCTTTGTTAGAGATGAATATAATACTACTATAAAAAGAATTAACGAGATAATAAAATCTGATATGGATATAGATTCATTTTTTCCAGAACTAAAAGTAGATATACAAATCAAAATGGAAGATTTGATATCTATCTTAAACGAGTTAGTAAAGTCTACTTCAGATATCAAATTAGACTATGATGAATATATAACTCAAGAAAAAAGAGGATTTTTATTCTTTAAAAAAACAGTTTACAATATAGGAGACCTGGACTCTTTAATAGTAGATATAGTTTATGCAATAAAAAGACATACTCATCAAGTATTTAGTGCCTTAGAAGGTAATATAGAAAATACATTGACAAAACTTAAAAACAAGCTTGATGAACAGATAAGGGAAATAGATGCTTTTGCTAGAGAACAACTTGAGCTTGCTAGAAATCACATAGAGGAGGATTCAAAGAGAGCTAAAGCGGCTTTGATAGAACTTGCTGGATTCACTCAGGTGTTCCAAGAAGTCACAAATGTGTGGGATAATTTGATAAAACCAATTCAATTAGGTTCTTGAGGATTATATCATGGAAAGGATTTTATTTGAAAACCAAGAACACAAATTCATACTTTTGGGATTTAGCGAAGCTGCCAATGAAGATGGTGTGCCAACAAATCAATACCTGATAGTAAATAATGGTAAAGGTATACTATTAGATCCAGGAGGATTTGGTTTATATCCAAAACTATCTGAAAGGCTGTTAAAATATTTGGACTCTACCGAAGATCTTGTAGCCATCTTTTTATCACATCAAGATCCTGACGTAGCTGGAGGCGTTGGTACATGGTTAAGAGTATTTATGGATGCAAAAGTATATATGTCTCATGTGTGGCATAGGTTTATCCCCCATTATAATATAGATGATCCCTCATCGTTTGTATCTATAGATGATAGTGGAGGAATCATAAAAGTAGGAAATGCTAATCTAGTGGTAGTACCAGCTTATTTTAATCATTCGCCAGGAAATTTGAATTTGTATGATCCTATATCAAACATACTTTTTTCTGGAGATATCGGTGCCGGTGCTCAAGGTTGTCCTCATAACGACATATGGGTAACAGATTGGCCTATTTACAAAAGATGTATTACACCATTTCATATAAGATATATGTCTTCAAACAAGACTTTGAAATTGTGGGTAAATTATATAAGAGATCTAAATCCGCATATCATCGCCCCCCAGCATGGATATTTGTATAGCGGTGATAATATAAATAACTTGTTAGATTTCTTATGGGAATTAAAATGTGGTGTAGATATAGCTGAGGAATTTTATCCTAAAACATTGGATAAAAACAAGATTTTATGAGTACTTTTAAAGTTTTTAAAATAAAAGCCGATTTAGGGAACATATGATGAATGAACTTAAGGAAAAAGTTTTAAATTGGTATAATTCCCTTACAGAAAGGGATAAAAATATAGTTATTATCTTTATAGCTGTTTTGTTACCAGGGATATTTGTGTATTTTTATTTCAAACAAACAGCCGAAAGAGGAAGAATAGAGCAAAAGATATCTAGTCTACCATCTTTGGAACAACTTAAACTGCAAAGTATTACTTTAGAAAAACAAGTTCTTTATTATAAAAGCCAAATTCCTAAGTTACAAGCGATACTTTTAAATCCCGGCACAAAGTATGCTTATGCAACTATGCCAAACCAAATACCAATAGTTTTATCCTCTGCTATATCAAAAGCAGGAGGTTATATTACGTCTATGGAGGAAGGTATGCCAAAAGATGTTACAGTTGATAAAAATGGAAAAGAAGCTATAGCGTTAAAACCTAAAATAAACAATAAGAAATCCAACAATGTTGAACATATGCAAGAACTTTTTGATGTTGAAATTGTACCAATAAAATTAACAGTTGCCGTATCACAAAACAATATAACTAACTTTCTATCTTCTTTAAATAAACCAAATGCGGCTTATCCGTTTTTATTTATCAATAGCGTTAAATTTGGATTTGGTAAATCTCAGTGTAGTAATAATATTTTTGAAGATAAAAGTTACTATATCGTAGATACAACAAATGTATACTCTCAATCTTTAAACACATCTAAACCTGTGATATTATGTATGTCAGGCTACGTTATATCTAGTATCACAAGCAAAGAGCACTTTAATGAAAAACAGGGAGTTAAAAATGCCAAATAAGAGTAAACTTAAAAAATTAAACGTCAACTTGCTTAAAGATAGACTTTCCAACGAGAGTTCTTTTATTTCAAAGATTCCTACTCAAGCTATATTTTCTTTGTTACATGTTAGTTTAGATGAAGAGAAACTAAAAAGCCCTAGTTTTATAATTTTATCTTTATCCCTAATCGCTACTATAATTTTTCTACTTATAGACACTTTTTTATTTTTCTCTAACTTATCACTTAAACATGCTTACAATCAAAAATTACAGGCTATCAAACCTTATCAAGATAAGTTATCTATGTTAAACAATCAAGTATCTTCTTTAAAAGCTAAATATAACAAATTAAATGAAGTTGTTTTAAGCTTTAAGGATATAAATAACATTTTCGATAACTATTATAACCAATATTCTTCTTTATATAATTTTCTAGATTTTGTTTTGGATAGCTTTACAAGTAAAGGTGTATATCCATCTTCTATAAGCATAAACACAAATCCTATCAGCATAAATCCAAACATTGTAAATATATCTATAGATGCTAACTCTTTTAAAAATAGCTCTCCACTTTCTTCTTTTAAATATATAAATGGTTGCTACAGTATCAATATAGATGGATTATGTGTTAGATCTATCCAAGAAAAAGACACGCTTAAAGTAAATAAATTTGGTTTTGCATATTTTGATAAAAGTTTTAATTTAACTGCTAATTTAATATCTACGCTTCCACAGAGGCAAGGAGGATTAAAAGATGAAAAAAATAAGTAAAATTTTTGTTGGTTTTGGTAAATATAGTGTAGTTTTACTGCTAATTGGTTTAGGATTTTTTATTAATATATCTTACTCTCAAGATTTGCAAAATCCTATGAATGGCTATGATTTGCAAAATGCTGAAGGATATATAAGTGTAGAAAAAAATGGTGTTGTAAAACATTTTATAGTAGTATCCAATGGAAATGGCATAGGACTTATTCCGGTGAAAGAAAATCCAGCAAAAATTTTGAAAAGTGTAAAAAACATAGTCAGCGATATAAATGATCAAGGAGGAAATGCTAATGAAAAATGAATTGAAGAAAATATTAAAAGCTTTGGTTTTTGAACAAGTATTCCACGATCAACAAGTCTGCCACGGTTTACAAGTCTGCCACGACCAACAAGTATACAATAATTTAAAGAGTTATTATAAAATATTTAAATACGGGCTTTTGGCTGCACTATCGTTTTTTGCTTTTAATCTAATAATTATAAACAACTCTTACGCTGTAACTATAAAAAATATGAAATTTGAGAACACTAATCTATCTGATGTAATTAAAGCAATAGCAACCATAGATAATAAAAGTATTATATTTGGTCCAAAATTTAAGGATGAAAAAGTAAATATAAATATTACAAAGCCTATATCAGCAGATCAGCTATTTTATGATATTATAAAAGAATATTGTTTAACTTATACCACAACAAACGGCATAGTAGTTATAAACTCTGGAAAATGTGAAGCGAGCACATCACCTAGTGGTTTGCCACCTTTGTCTTCCCTTTTGAAAAATGAAAGTTTGGCTACACCACCAAGTTCTTTGCAAAGTATTAATAGAGAGGAATTAGTAAAAACTGAAACAATGATATTAAGAGGTATATCTGCTGAAGAAGCGTATTCATTAATTAAACATATTAAAGGTGTGTTTAAGGTTTATAGAGCCAATAAATTAGGCGTAATAATAGTGAGTGGTTCTCCAAAGGCTATAGAGCAAGTAAATGCAAAACTAAAACCATATTTTGAACAACCGCCAAGACTTGGAGAAGCAATTATAAGCGTTCCACTTTATGTTTACGATATAAGCCCTGTTAACTTTGAAAAACTTATAACTCATTATATTTCAAAAGAAGCCGTTATAATACACGAAGAAGGCAATAAAATAATTTTAGAGGATTATCCACAAAACATTGAAAATGTATTAGATTATTTTCCTCAATACGTGTCAATTAAGCCAAAATATATTACAGAGGTTCTATTTATAAAAAAAGATTTGAAAAAAGCTTATAATTTAGCAAAATCCTGTAAACTAAAGAAAATAGCAAAAAGCAAAGAGTTTAAGGCTGTGATACTTACTGGTAATCCAAGCAACGTTATATCTTGTGAAAAAATGCTTTCGGCCTATGTTTCGAAAACCCCAAGACAAAACGTAATGAAATCTCAAACATTTTATATAAAATATATCACTCTTGATAAATTTGAAAAGCTTATAAAACCTTATCTTTCAGACAAAGCTATAGTAACACCTATAAACAAAATGAACGCTGTAACAGTAATAGATTACATCCAAAACCTTGAAGATATAAAGAAGCACCTAAAAGAATATATATCTACCAAGCCCTTATATATACAGATAGACGTAAAAGCTATTGAGATAAGCAAAGACTATCAGAAACAGTTGGGCTTAGGCATAGGTGGTGCTTACGCGGGTAGAGGTATCACGATTTTAAATACCAGCAATTTTAATCCAACAAGTCCATTGGCAAATGCTTTTAGTTTTATAGGTAACGGTGGTAGCCCAGAGGTTGCAGCTACGCTTGTAAATGCACCTAGTGGCTTAATATCTGGCATATATTCAGAGGGCAAATTTCATGTCCTAGGTTTTGAAATTCAAGCGTTAGAATCTATAAATAAAGCAAAGAGCGTCTTTAAAAGCACTTTGTTAGCTATGAACGATCAGCCAACATCCCTAACTCAAGGTATTGAATATCCGTTTACTACAATATCAACTCCAGGACAAGCGGTGCCTACAGTTACATTACAAAATGTTCTTAACTCTATAAAGGTTACACCTCAAGTATTACCAAACGGCAAAATATTGCTAAATATAAATATTCAAAACATGTCTTTAGGTCCTTTAGCGGCTAATGGACAGCCTACTATAAACCAAAATAGCAACTCTCTATCTATAGTTTTATCTGACGGAGCAACTTTAGCGATAGGAGGAGTAGGTCTTAAGAATGAAAGCAATGGTTTGCAAGGAATACCAGGGTTGGATAAGGTTCCAATTGTTGGCAACGTTGGTATGACAAAAAGCGAATCAACAAACAACACAAATTTATTTATATTCATAACTGCTAAGAGGGTTGAGAAATGAAGTTAGGTTTAGGTTCAAAACATAAAAAAGCTTATAGCATTTTTCTATCTAATACTTATTTTAGTTTAACGCTTTTAAGCAAGGATTCTTGTGAATTGATAACAAAGCATGAGAAAAGTCAAGATTCTTATACTATAATTGATGATATTAAATCTAACACTTCTTTATTTAAAAATATAGAGCCAGGCGACGCCCATATAATTTTAGATGCGGGGCTTGGTATAGTTAAGATCAGGTTTTTGCCAAAAGCTATAAAACAAAAAGATATTGAGAACGCTTTAAAACTATCACTTGAAACCGATATTGGTCATAAATTAAACAAGCATTATTTGGCCTATGATATATTGTTAAAAACTGATGATGGGAATACATATTTAGTGGCTTATGCGGAAAAAGAAGATGTCATACTTGCTGAAAAATCTTTTAAAAAATATGGGTTAAATGTAAAAAGTGTATCTCATTTTGCGGTAGATTTTATAAACGCCTTGATAGAATTGAATGTAAATATACCTATGAATGCTGTTTATATTAATAAAGATTATTATTTTTTATTGAAGCTAGGAGAAAGATTTATAGATTATAAAAAAGTAGATATAACTAATTTTAATGAACAAAGAGAAAGTATTTTAGAAGATATTAATAGTTCTGCACTTTTCTTAGGATTAGAAGATATAAAACTTGTTTATTCAAGCCTATTTTCGGAAGATCATGATTTTTACGATAGATTAAGAAATCTTTTGCATGTTAGAGAGGAAGTTTTCCCCCCTTACGATTTTGATTGCTATCTTCTACAGGTTAATAGGAGCATTTACTGATGCCTAAATTTCAATATGTAGCTTATACAAAAGACGGTAAAGTGGAAAAAGGTATTATAGAAGCTCAAAATCAAGATGCGATAGCTCAAATATTATCTTCTAAAGAACTTATTCCTGTATCTATAGAACTTGCTAAAGAGAGAACTCTTTCTTTCTCCTTTGGCAAGAAAGTAAAAGAAAAAGAATTATCTTTGGTACTACGGCAGATAGGATTTTTGATTCAAGTAGGTATAAGTGTACCACAAGCTTTGGAAATGGCGGCAAAACAAATAGATAACAAATATTTTCAAGAAACACTTTTAGAAGTTTCAAAAGATGTTAGCGAAGGATTAACTTTAGGACAATCTATGCAAAAAAGAAAAAATGTTTTTCCACCGCTTCTTATAAGCTTAGTAATAACAGGAGAAGAAACGGGTCAACTAGATAGATCGCTAATTTTGGCTTCAGAATATTATGAAAAATTAGCTAAAATAAAAGGTAAAATAAAAAGCGCTTCTTTTTACCCTTCTTTTGTACTTATAATAGCTACTATTATAACCACAGGCATTATTTATTTTTTAGTGCCAATATTTGCTAGTATATACAAAGGTTTTGGAGCATCGCTACCGCTTCCTACGCTAATGCTTTTAAAAGCTTCTAATTTTTTGCATGAAAATATATTAAAATTTATAATTCTTTTAGTTATTTCAGGTTTTGTTTTTAAACGTCTTTATCAAAATAACATGGAATTTAAAAAACGAATAGAAAAAACGCTATTAAAACTACCTGCCTTAGGTAATGTTTTTCATAAAATAATGATGAACTCTTTTGCTACATCGTTATCGTCTTTATTTTCTAGTGGTGTGTCTTTAGATAGATCTATGGAATTAATATCTCAAACTAGCACAATGCAAATAGTAAAAGAGGGTGTGGAAAAAGCTTCTAAATCTATAAAAGAAGGAAAGCCACTATGGCTATCTTTAAAAGAAACAGGACTATTTGATGATCTATTTATATCTATGGTTAAAATAGGCGAAGACACTGGACGCCTTGACGATTTGTTGCAAAGTATTGTAAGATTTTATGAAGATGAAGTAGATAAGGCTATAGATGCCATGATATCTTTGATAGAGCCTACTATGATTGTAATAATAGGAGGGATAATAGGTGTTATCCTAATAGCTCTATATATGCCAATATTTAAAATTGGTTCGTTGATAAAATCTTAACTATTTTATATTTTTTTCACAACTATATGTTATATTTTTAAGCATGCATAGGGATTGGTCAAACACTTATAAGTTTTTGCATTGGACTTTTGCCCCTTTGATAGCATTGCAGTTGTTGCTATCGCTTTTCATGAGTTCTAAGAAACAAGGACTTCCGTACTTGCTATTTAACATTCATGTAACGATAGGACCTATTTTGGCTGGTGTTATAATAGCTCTATGGATATATATATTAACGAATGCTTCTATAAAAGCTCACTTTTTTCCATATAGTCATTGGAATGAAGTGGTTAATGATTTTAAAAACCTTATAAGGTTTAAGTTATCAGAAACTGGGCCAAGACCTGGACTTCCGGGTTTTATTCATGGCCTTGGATTAATAGATGTTAGCATAGTGCTTGTAGCTGGTGTTGTAATGCACTTTCTTTTTCCATTTTCCTTAAAAGATCATTCTTTAAAACCTATAGTAGATATTTTTATGGAAATTCATGATTTTTTTGGAAATTCAATGTGGGTTTATATGGCAGGTCATACGTTTATGGCACTGTTACATAGAATAGTTTCTAAATAACTTTGCCTGGATTAAACAAATTTTTTGGATCAAAACTTTGTTTTATAGCTTTTAAAAGCTCAATACCCACGTCTTTTAGTTGCCACTCTAAAAACTTCTTCTTGGTAAGGCCAACACCATGTTCACCAGTTATGGAACCTTGATAATTAAGAGCTAACTCAAAAACTTCATCTACCGCTTTTTCTGCTTTTTCTAACTCTTCTTTATTTAACTTATCGTAAAGTATGTTTACGTGTAGATTGCCATCTCCTATATGCCCAAAGTTAACTATGGTAAGATTATACTTTTTTGCTATTTCGTTTATTTTTTGCAGCGCTTCAGATAGATATATTCGTGGAAAAACTATATCTTCGTTTATCTTGCCAGATTTTATGTTAGCAAGGGCTGGACCTATGTTTTTTCTGGCGCTCCAGAGTTTTTGTTCGTGTTGAGGGTTTTCAGCTGGTATAACATCAGCTCCTAAAGACTTTAGGATGTTAGATACTTCTATTTTTTCTTTTTCTACGCTTTCTTTTTGCCCGTCTAGCTCTATTAGTAAAACTCCTTCGGCATCTTCTGGGATACCAGCTGGATAGAATTTTTGTACTGCTTGTATAGAATTTTTATCCATAAATTCCAACGCACATGGTAATATACCAGACGTCAGTATTTTGGTTACAGATTTACCTATATTTTCTATGTTGTTGAATATGCCCATTATGGTTGATTTGTAGGGTGGTTTTGGTATTAACTTTAATATAGCTTTTGATACTATACCAAGCGTCCCTTCGGAGCCGACTACAAGTCTGGTTAGATCATACCCTGCTACATCTTTTATTATAGGGTTTCCAGTTTTTAACAGCTTTCCTTCTTTTATGTACATTTCTAGCCCTAACACGTATTCCCTTGTAACCCCGTACTTCAAACACCTTGGACCACCTGCGTTCTCTGCTATATTACCTCCTATTGTAGAATACTTAAAGCTAGACGGGTCTGGTGGATAAAACAACCCTATAGATTCCACGTAGTCTTGTAGCTCCGATGTGATAACTCCTGGTTCCACATAAGCCGTAGTGTTGTCTATGTCTACATGAAATTTATTCATCTTTTCAAAAGATATAACCAAAGAACCATCTACCACCGGTGTGGCGCCGCCTGTTAAACCTGATCCAGCACCTCTTGGTACCATTGGTATATCTTCTTCATAACAAATTTTTACTATCGTTTCTATATCTTCTGAAGATGTAGGAAAAGCAACAGCTATAGGAGTAGTATGTTCTATTGGAATTGCAGTTGCATCGTAAGAGTAAAGTTTTCTCTCTACAATAGAATCATTAATCTTGCTGCCCAAAGCGTCTTTAAGTTTTTTTAACTTTCTTTCCATGTATTAGATAATAAGTTAAATCTTAAGCAATTCAAGAGTTTTAATCATTAGCAATTATGTGCCATGTTCCCAAGAGGACATATAGGCTATCTGTTCTGGTGTAAGTATATCAATCTCTATGCCCATGGAATCAAGCTTCAGTTTAGCTACTTTTTGGTCTATATCGTCTGGTACTTTGTATACATCTTTCTCTAATTTGCTATGGTTATTTAAAATAAATTCTGCCGATAGCGCTTGATTGGCAAAAGACATATCCATAACAGAAGCTGGATGCCCTTCGGCTGCTGCTAAGTTTACAAGTCTTCCTTCTGCCAAGACGTATATACGTTTTTTACCGCTTTTAGTATTGATAATATATTCTTTAACCATAGGTCTTTTATCGTTTATCTCTAATGCTACACTTTCTAAATATCTAACATCTATCTCTACATCAAAATGCCCTGAGTTTGATACGATAGCTCCGTTTTTTATTACTTCAAAATGCTCTTGTCTTATCACTTTTGTATTTCCTGTTACGGTTACAAATATATCTCCAAATGGAGCTGCTTTTTCCATTGGCATAACCAAGAAACCGTCCATCCTGGCTTCTAAAGCTTTTAAAGGGTCTACTTCTGTAACTATGACATTAGCGCCCATGCCTCTTGCTCTCATAGCTACGCCTTTACCACACCAACCATAACCTGCCACTACAAAAGTAGAACCTGCTATGAGACGATTTGTAGCTCTTAATATACCGTCTAGTGTAGATTGTCCTGTGCCATATCTGTTATCAAACATATGCTTGGTAAGAGCATCGTTTACTGCTATAACTGGAAATTTAAGAGCCTTGTCTTTTGCCATAGCTTTTAGCCTTATAACACCTGTAGTTGTTTCTTCCATTGCTCCAAAAATCTTTTTGGTAAGCTCTTCGTATTCTTTGTGAGCGGTAGAGATTAAATCAGCTCCATCATCTATCAATATATTTGGATTTTTATCTAAAACGCTTCTTAAATGTTTATAAAATGTATCGTTATCCTCACCCTTTATTGCAAATACGGGTATATCATAATCTTTTACCAATGAAGCAGCTACATCGTCTTGAGTTGAAAGCGGGTTTGAAGCACAAAGGTATACGTTTGCTCCTCCTTCTTTTAGTGTTATCATGAGATTTGCTGTTTCTGTAGTTACATGAAGGCAAGCTCCTATGGTTATGCCTTGAAAAGGTTTTGTTTTAGAAAACTCTTCTCTTATAGATTTTAATACAGGCATATCAATGCCAGCCCATTCAATTCTATCCTTTCCTTGTTTAGCTAAACTGATATCTTTTATATCGTAATTCAATTTATTTAACCTCCTTTTTTATTTTGAATGTGCACTTTTCGTGTCCTTGAGCTTGGCAAGATACTTCTACAACGTTATATTTTGTTTGTAATAATTCTGTTAAAAAACCGCTGAAAAATCCAGCCATCGGTTCACAAACAGGTTTCTTGCTTTCTGGTATAGCTTCTACAAGTATAGAGCCTTCTACATATATTTCCATATTTTCTACCGACGTTTCCATAAACGTTATTAGTCTTGATGATTCAGCTATTATGGTCAGTAAGTCTAAAGCTTCTGAAAGCTTATCCGTAGTTACCTCGTACCGTTCTTTAAGCGTTATTGCACCTTTTTTCCCTCCAAGCTCTGCTGCTTTTTTTACAAACGCACCTATACCTAACTTGTTTAACTTAAAAAGCTCTTTATAACCATCTATAAGAGCGGATCTATGTATTAGAACGGACTCCCTTTCTATGGCTTCTGCTAATATCCTTAGATTATCTCTAAATTCCATGTCTTCACCCACCCTACTATTATATCATCATAAAATAGCTTCGTCGTAATCTATGTAATCGTAAGTTTCTCTGCTTCTTATAAGTCTATATTTACCATTTTCTACAAGCACTTCTGCTGATCTTGGTCTTATATTATAATGGCTTGACATAGAAAATCCGTAAGCACCAGCGCTTAATACTGCAAGATAATCTCCTCTGTCTACTTTATGTATTTCTCTGTCTTGAGCTAAAAAGTCTCCAGTTTCACATATTGGTCCTACTATATCGGTTTTAATAAAATCTTCTTTATATTTGTTGTGAGTAGGAACTATGTGATGATAAGCCCCGTATATGGAGGGTCTTATGAGATCATTCATACCTGCATCCACTATTACAAAATGTTTGTGACCTTTGTCTTTTAAAAATTGTACTTCTGTTATTAAAATACCAGCGTTGCCTACCATTGATCTACCGGGTTCTAAACAAAGTCTTGCTTTTATATCTTTAAAAGCTGGATATAAAGCTTCTTTTAAATCTTTAGGATGTGGTTCCTGCTCTTCGGGTTTATACTTTATACCTAAGCCTCCTCCCATATCTATATACTTAATATCAAACCCATCTTTCACGAGCTTATCGTAAAGCTCTCTTACTTTCTCAGAAGCCTCTATATAGGGTGATACATCCAAAAGCTGGGAACCTATGTGACAGTGTATACCTATTACATTCAGGTGTTTTAAGCTTTTAGCATACTGATACTCTTTATAAGCAGTTTTTATATCAACCCCAAATTTACTTTTTTTCATACCAGTTGATATGTAAGGATGAGTCTTAGGATCCACGTCTGGATTTACTCTTATTGCTACATTGGCTTTTTTCCCAAGATTTTTTGCTATATCGTTTAATATATCTAGTTCCATTGAAGATTCCACATTAAACATTTTGATCTCGGCTTCAACGGCAGCTCTTAACTCTTGTATAGTTTTACCAACACCTGCATAAACTATTTGAGAAGGCTCTATACCAGCTTTTATAGCCTTTCTGAGCTCACCACCAGAAACTATGTCCGCTCCAAAGCCCTCATTTTTTAAAAGCTTTACAATACTTAAATTTCCATTTGCCTTCAAAGCGTAGTGAAAATCTGTATCTTCAAATGCTTCTTTATAGGCCTTAGCTTTGTCTTTTACGTAAGAAGCTGAATACACGTAAAGAGGCGTCCCAAATTCTTTTGCCAGCTCCTCTAAATCCACATTTTCCAAAAATAGTTTATCTTCTTTGTAGTCTAAATACTTGTTGTAATCTTTCAACATATTCTCTCCTCTCTTGTGATATAACAAATTGCTACAGAAAATTCCTTCTCATGAGATATAGATATGAAAGGTTTTAATTTTTGAGTTTTTAGAAAATCATTTGTATGAGTATCTTTAACTCTTAACTCTGGTGCCCCGTTTTTAGATTTTATTATCTCAAAATCTTTGAAGCTAAAACGTCTAACAAACAAAAACGAGAAAGCTTTTATAGAGGCTTCTTTTGCGGCAAATCTACCAGCTAGACACTCAATATTCATTTTACATAAACTTATTTCGTAGTCTGTATATACTCTATTTAAAAAATGATAACCAAACCTTTCTACAGCTTTAGCTATCCTTATGTTCTTTACAATGTCTATACCTAACAATCCTCTTTTAACCCTAGATTCTTAAGCATTGTAATGGCTGGACACCAATTTGTAAAAGCAGATTGTATTTGATTTATAGCCATAAAAAGTATGAGAAGTTTCCAAAGAAAACCTACATCAGAACCCAATATACCAAATAAGAAAACAAAAAGAAGTACGCTACCCGATAATAATCTTAGACCTTGGTTAATTGTTAAGCTTTTAAAAAAATCCATATTTACCTCCTTTATACTAATACTTCAAAAGCTACTTCTTCAGGATGAGCAATCCTACCTAAAACGGCACTCGCAGCAACTACAGCCGGGCTTGCTAAATAAGCTTCACTTTGTGGATGGCCCATGCGACCAGGAAAGTTTCTATTGGAAGTAGATATGCACCTTTCTCCCTTAGCAAGTATTCCCATATGCCCTCCCAAACAAGGACCGCACGTTGATGTGCTAACGACACACCCAGCTTCTATAAATATATCTATCAAACCTTCATGAAGAGCTTGCATATATACATTTTTTGAAGCTGGTATAACGATGCATCTTGTGTAAGGATGAACCTTCTTACCCTTTAATATGCTCGCTGCTATTCTTAAATCCTCAATACGACCATTTGTACAAGAACCTATAAAAGCTTGATCTATAGTTATATGAGTAGATTCAGAAACTGGATGTACGTTTGAGGGTAAATAAGGCCATGCTATCATCGGTTCTATAGATGAAGCGTCCCATTCGTACACTTCTATATACTGAGCATCTTTATCGCTTTGATATATCTTATAAGGTTTTTTTGCTCTTTTTTCTACATATTCTATGGTTTTTTCGTCTGGGGATATGATACCGCTTTTTCCACCGGCTTCTATCGCCATGTTTGCTATAGTTAGTCTTTGGGATATATCTAAGCTTCTTATAGCTTCCCCATCAAATTCCATTGCTCTGTAAAGGGCGCCGTCAACACCTATTTGACCTATTGTATAAAGTATCAAATCTTTACCGCTAATCCACTTATTAAGCTTTCCGTAAAATATAAATTTCATCGATTCTGGCACTTTTAACCATATCTCGCCAGTGGCCATGGCATAAGCTAAGTCTGTGCTTCCTACACCTGTAGAAAAAGCTCCAATACCTCCGTAAGTGCAAGTATGAGAGTCAGCCCCTACTACCAAATCACCTGGTACAACTATTCCGTTTTCTGGCAACAATGTATGCTCTATGCCTTCGCCTTCCCCAAAAAACCATTTTATATTGTGTTTTTTAGCAAAATCTCTTACTATTTTAGCTTGCTCTGCAGATTTTATATCTTTTGCTGGAACAAAATGAGATAAGACAAGCGCAATTTTATCTTTGTCAAATATTTTTTCTATGCCATATTTTTCTAAAGTTTTTATAGATAAAGGAGCTGTGACATCATTGGCCATTGCTAAGTCTACTTTGGCAGTAACAAGCTCTCCAGGAAACACTTCCTTTTTTCCAGCATGATCTGCAATTATTTTTTCAGTAATGGTATGTCCCATATAATCACCTCCTAAAATCTAGCTAACTATTTTACAATATAAGAAATTTATTGTCAACAGTGGTTTTCTCATATGTTAACCACGTCTTTATCAATTTTAGGTTCTACACTATTTTCTTTTTTCTCTAAAGATTCCTCTTGTTTGCAAGCATTTTTTATCTCAACGCCGTGTAAACTAAGTATCTCTACAAACTCTTTACAATCTATGGTTTCTTTCTCTATTAGTCTTTTGACCACACTACTTAAGGCTTCCTTGTTCTCAGCTATCACTCTTTTTGTTTCGTCGTAAGCAGATGCGAGGAGTTTTTGTACTTCTTTGTCTATCTCTTTTAGAAGATCTGGACTACCTTCCATAACTGTAGAACCTCCAAGGAAAGGATTGACGTTTCTTCTTACAGATATGGGTCCTACATTTTCGCTCATTCCCCAAGTAGCTACTATACGGTAAGCTAAATCGGTAGCTCTTTGAAGATCGTTTTCTGCTCCTGTAGTTATACCATCCTTACCATAAAACACTTCCTCTGCACATCTTCCACCCATAAGTATATGTATTCTTGAAAGAAGATCTGCTTTATCATATATATGCTTATCGTCTATTGGAAGTTGTGTAGTCACTCCTAAAGCCATACCTCTTGGTATAATTGAAACTTTGTGAAGAGGATCTGCATTCGGCATCATCAGCCCCATTAAAGCGTGTCCCGCTTCATGAACGGCTATTTTTTCTTTCTCTTTTGGTGATATAGCCATGCCTCTTCTTTCCAATCCCATCATAACTCTATCTATGGCTTCTTCCAAATCTTCCATGTGTATAAGATCTTTTCTTTTTCTAGCCGCTAAAAGAGCCGCTTCGTTTAATATGTTTTCAAGGTCAGCTCCAGTAAACCCTGGTGTTGCTCTTGCTATAAGTTCCAAATCTACATCCTTTGCAAGCGGTTTATTTTTAGCGTGTACTTTTAATATCTCGTATCTTCCTTTTACATCCGGCTTCGGAATAAATATTTGTCTATCAAATCTTCCCGGTCTTAAAAGAGCTGGGTCTAAAATATCTGGTCTATTAGTAGCTGCTATTATGAGTATACCTTCAGAAGTGTCAAAACCATCCATTTCTACTAAAAGTTGGTTTAATGTTTGCTCTCTTTCATCGTTGCCACCTAGGTTGATAGCTCCTCTGCTTCTTCCTACCGCATCTATCTCGTCTATAAATACTATACAAGGAGCGTTTTTACGAGCTGTTTCAAACGTATCTCTCATTCTAGCAGCACCTACGCCTACAAACATCTCAACGAAGTCTGATCCAGATACAGATATGAAAGGTACATGAGCTTCTCCTGCAAGAGCCTTAGCCAAAAGCGTTTTTCCAACACCAGGTTCTCCGTAAAAGAGTATACCTTTTGGAGGCCTACCCCCTAATTTTCTAAATCTTGCTGGGTCTTTTAAATATTCTATAACTTCAGCCACTTCTTCTTTGACTTCATCCATGCCAGCTACATTGTCTAACTTTACGTTTGGTTTTTCTTCTATATAAACTTTTGCTTTTGATTTTCCGAAAGAGAATGCTCTTGTAGGTCCACCGTTTCCCATTTGTCTCATCATTAAAATCCAAATACCAGCAAACAAAAGCACTGGAAACCAAGATATTAGCATTGATACAAGCCAGTTTCCACTGGAGGATATATCTCCTCCGCTTGTTGGTGAAGCTTTTACTTTTACTCCGTCTTTTATCATTTCATCTATAATAGATGTATAGCCTTTTGGAATATAGGTTTCTACTTTCTGGCCGTCTTTGGTATAAGCTATTATCTTATCGCCTTTGATATCAGCCTCACCTATCTTGTTTTGTTTTACCATGTTTACCAACGTTGTTAAAGACATGGGAGTTGCACTTGGTGAGGACGAACCTTTTTCCTCAAACAGATTAAAAGCTACTATCATAAAGCCTATAATTAAAAACCAAATAAGAATATTCTTAGCTGTTTGCAAAACACTTACCTCCAAAACGAAGTGATAAATATAAATTTAAAATAAAATTAAAAATTAGCAATACTTTTCCAGATATTTTCTGCAAGGTTAATTCTCTGATTTTCGTCTGGGTTTTTATCTAGTTTCCATATGCTAATGTGCTCTTCTATCATATCTTGAAGTATATCAGTATTTGAATATTGCGATGGTTCTTCATAATTAAAACCATTTAAAATAAAGCCTACAGGTTTTATATTGTGGCTTTTAAGATAAAAATAAGTTAAAAAGCTATGGTTAAGCGTCCCAAGATAAGCTCTTGCTACAATAAGAGGCAACGCATGTAAAGATTTAATTAAATATGCATAATCTATAAGCGGTTTTATCTTTATTGGCACAGCGATGCCGCCTGCTCCCTCAACTATAAGCACACTAGCTTTTTGTTCTCTTTCTTTTACTATTTTAATGATTTTATCAACATCTATATCTACTTTTTCGTCTAAAGAGCAAGCGTAAGGAGACATTGGTTTTTTGAAAGTATATATCACGCTTTCTTGCCAAGGCTTGCCTAAAATGCCACTTACTTTGTAAGCATCTTCTGGTTTTCCATCAACACCAGTTTCTATAGGTTTTATATAGTCTACGTTTATGCCTTTATTTTTTAAGTATTCTACTAAAATAGCACTAATATAAGTCTTCCCAACACCTGTGTCTGTGGCGCTTATAAACAATATCATCTTTTATTTTGAATAGCCGTTTTGAGTTTTTCTATAAAATCATAAACATTCATAACACCTTGGAATTCCTCATTTTTACTTCTGATAGAAAGTGACTTTCCTTGAGCTTCTTTGTCGCCAATCACTAAAAGTATTGGTATCTTTTGAAGTTCGTTGTCTCTTATCTTTGCGTTCATTCTTTCTGGTCTATCGTCTATATATGTTCTTATGTTTTGGGCTTTTAAAAGCTCAAAAACTTCTTTGGCATAGTCTAAATGCCTATCGGCTATAGGTATTATAGCAACTTGGATAGGAGAAAGCCAAATTGGTAAATGGCCTGCATAATGCTCTATCAACACACCTGTAAATCTTTCTATAGAACCAAGCAAGGCTCTATGTATTATGTATGGTCTATGTTTTTTGTTGTCTTCTCCTACGTAGGTAAGATCAAAACGCTCCGGAAGATTAAAATCAAACTGTATGGTAGAGCACTGCCAGAATCTACCTATAGCATCTTTTATTTTTATATCTATCTTAGGACCGTAAAAAGCACCACCACCTTCATCTATCTCGTACTTTTTATCAAGGACTTCTAAAGCTTCTTTTAAAGCTTCTTCAGATATTTTCCAGTTTTCTTCTGTGCCTATGGCATCTTTTGGTTTTGTGGATATAAATATTTGATAGTCTGAAAAGCCAAAATCTTTCAACACATCAAAAGCCAGTTCCAATGTTTCTTTTATTACGCTTTTTACATCTTCTTCTTTGCAAAAGATATGCGCATCATCTTGCGTAAAACCTCTTACCCTCATCAAGCCATGTAAAACTCCTGACATTTCGTATCTATAGACAGTACCAAGTTCAGCTATTTTGATAGGAAGCTCCTTGTGACTTCTTATCTTTGATTTGTATATAGCCATATGAAACGGACAATTCATAGGCTTTACATAATAAGATTCTTCTTCAATCTTCATTTCTGGAAACATGTTTTCTTTGTAGTAGCTAAGATGTCCACTTGTTTCCCACAATGTTGATTTTCCTACGTGAGGTGTATATACAAACTGATAATTTAAAGCTTTATGCTTTTCTTTAAGATAATCTTCTACTACTTGACGTAATGAGGCACCTTTGGGAAGCCAAATTATGAGCCCAGGGCCCACTTGTTCATCTATTGTAAAAAGCTCAAGCTCCTTCCCCAATCTTCTATGGTCTCTTTTTTTTGCTTCTTCGTAAAGTTTTAGTTTTTCTTCAAGCTCTTTTTCCGTCCAAAAGGCTATACCGTATATTCTTTGTAGCATCGGTTTTGAGGCATCCCCTCTCCAATAAGCACCAGCTATAGAACTAAGTTTAAAAGCTCCAGCCAATGCCGTGTTTGGAATATGCGGTCCTCTACATAAATCTACAAATTCTCCTTGTTCGTATACGCTTATACGCGCATCGTTTGGCAAAGAATTTATTATGTCTAACTTGTAAACTTCTTTTTTGTTTTCAAAAAACTTTAAAGCTTCTTCCCTTGAAAGTTCTTTTCTTTTAATATCTAAGTTTCTTTTTATTATCTCTCTCATTTTATCTTCTATGATCTTTAAATCTTCTTCACCTATATGGTGTCCTTCTACTTCTACATCGTAGAAAAAACCATCTTCAGTGGTTGGTCCTATCCCAAGATGCACTTTTTCATCTCCGTATATTTCTTTTAGGGCTTGTGCCATTATGTGTGCTAAAGAATGTCTTAATATGTCGAGGCTTTCTTTGTCTTGTTTTGTTATGGGTTTTAACGTTCCACCGTGGTATATTGGAGTTTGTAGATCGTAGATGATGCCGTCTATAGATATTCCTATAATATTTTTTGAATCTAAGTTTAAAGCTTTTAAAAGCTCAGCACCAATTATACCTTCTTGTAAATCATATTCTTGATTCTTAAATAATATCTTCATACTTGTACCTCTTTTATACGTTAAATCTGAAATATATTATATCACCATCTTTTACGATGTAGTCTTTTCCCTCCAACCTTATAAGCCCTTGCTCTTTTGCTTTTGTCATAGATTTAACTTTTATATAATCGTCATAGTTTATTACTTCCGCAGCTATAAAGCCTCTTTCTATGTCAGAATGTATCTTGCCAGCAGCCTTTTGAGCTTTGGTATCTTTTGTAATAGTCCAAGCCCTAGACTCTTTTGGACCAGCTGTAAAAAACGTGATAAGTCCTAATAGTTTATACCCACTTTTAATAACAGAAGATAAACCGGTTTCTTTCAAACCATAAAGATTTAAAATTTCTTGAATTTCTTCTTTTGACATATCAATCATTTCTGACTCCAGTTTTGCACATACTGGAATTACTGGAGCGTTTTCTTTTTCTGCATATTCTAAGAGATTCCTGTAATGTTGGTTGGAGACTGGTTCTTGGATTTCCTCTTCAGATAAATTTGCTACAAACATTGTAGGTTTAATACTAAGAAGAAATAGCTTATTCTTTGCGTATTCTTTCTCTTCTTCTGTAAGGTCAGCTCTTCTTAAGGGTATCATTGAGTTAAGAATCTCTTCAAACTTTCTTAAATATTCTAACTCTTGCTTTGCTTCAGCGTTTCCGCCTTTTGCAATTTTTTCTATTTTTTGAATAGCTTTTTGCACAGATTCTAAATCTTTTGCTATAAGCTCTAAATCTATAATTTCTATATCCCTTATAGGATTTACCGAGCCTTCAACGTGTGTAACATTCTCGTCTTCAAAACATCTTACGACTTGGACTATGGCATCTACGTTTCTTATATGTGATAAAAATTGATTTCCAAGACCTTCCCCCTTACTTGCACCTCTTACCAAACCGGCTATATCCACAAACTCTATAAATGTTGGCACTATTTTGGCAGAATGCTCCAGCTTAGCTATTTCGTAAAGTCTTTCGTCTGGGACTTCTACTGTACCTACATTTGGTTCTATTGTACAAAACGGATAGTTAGCAGCCTGAGCTTTAGCCGCTTTTATAAGAGCATTAAACAGCGTAGACTTTCCTACGTTTGGTAAACCAACTATACCACAGCTAAGGGGCATTTACTCTTTTTTTTCTCCTTGGTCTTGCTCCTTCTTCTCCCCTTCTTCTAAAGCTTTTTTGGCTCCTTCTATAGCACCGTTGGCGGCTGCTGAAGCCACTTTTATTATGCTTTGAGCTACATTCATAAGCTTCGTGGTTATTTCTTTACCCTTTTCTAATGGTATTTCCACTATGCTTTTGCCTTCTTTATCTAAGCCAAGCTCTTTTTTTATCTTAGCTATTTCCTCTTCCAAGCTTTCAATAGCTTTTTTTACATCTACTTTTTCTTCCATGTTCCACCTCCTTACTTATATTATAAAGCTTTTCATATAATTTAGCTATGTGTTTAAGCATGAAAAATACTTTTCAATTCTTTTGCAAGCATTTTACACCCAAGTTCTTCGAAATATTTATCAAGCTCTTCATCCTTAAGTTTACCTATTTGCCATATCAAAGAATCTAAATGTACCATGTTTATATTGGGCAACTTTGTCAAAACATCTTCAAAAAAAACTATAATTTCGCTATCATCAATGTCTTTTAAGCCTATTTTTTTAACAAAATGTTTTACCCTTGAATCCACAGGTATAGGTATACCGCCAAAGTCAAAATCCTTGCAACCTTCCATAACAAGTCCTACACCTAAGCATTTCATTGCAAAAGCTATAGTTTTTTTCTCTTTTTTAGACCTCATTGTGAAAGCCAACTCTTCCCATATATCTTTGAAATGTTTTTTAAAATAACTTGTGTTTTTTTGTTTCCACATCATTTTTGCAAGGTTTGAGTCAAAAAAGTTGTTTACTCTTTTTAGTTTTCCTTTGTAAGACCTTTCTTTTTCGTAAAAGCTTAAAAAAGCATTTCTAAGCGATTCAAAATCTTTTTTATTTTCATTTTGCAACAAGTGATTTTTTAATATTGGAAAATACTTGTCTTGAGCTTTTCCCTTTAACTGGTAAGCATTTAAACCGCTAACAACCATTATGATCGCAAAAGCCCCAAAATGATAAAAGGGTTTTACATCTTTAAAGTAAACGTACTCTGGTTCTTTTGATACTATTTTATCCCAAGCTTGTGGTGGTATTTTTTTTAAAATTTCTTCAAGTTTTTTTCTTTTCATTATCTTTGATTATCTGAAGCATGTTCTTTGCAGCCTCTTGTTCTGCATATTTTTTACTGTTGCCTTTTCCCGTTGTCCTTAAACCTTTGAATAGGCATTCAACGGTAAAGATTTTTCTATGTTCTGGACCTTCTACGCTTATAACGTTGTATATAGGCCTTTCTTTCCACTTTTTCTGAGTTATCTCTTGTAACGTTGTTTTATAGTCTTGTCTTAAGCTATTTGAGTTAACTATTTCAAGTATTTGGCTTTTAAAATGATGTTCAAATAAAGTTTTTACAAGTTTACAATCGTACCCACTGTCTATATATATGGCAGCCCAAAAAGCCTCAAATACATCGCAAAGGATAGAAGGATTTCTGTTAGAACCCTTTACTTCTTCACCTTTGCTTATAAGTATATATTTGTCAAAGTCTAGAGATTTGGCGAGACTAGCTAAAAACTCTTCGCTTATTAAAAAAGATTTCAATTGAGAGAGCTCACCTTCCTTCTTATTTGGAAAGGCTTCTACCAATATATTGACTGTCATAAAATTAACTAGAGCATCACCCAAGAATTCTAAAACTTCATAATTTTCAGCACTTCTAGAAAAAGATATATGAGTAAAAGCTTTCTTTGCTAAATTTTTATCTTTAAATCTATAACCTATCTTTTCTTCTAAAAGCCCAAAATTATCCATTTAATTATGTTTTTAATCAACTTTGCTTAGTATTATGCAGGAGTTTGTACCTCCAAAACCAAAAGAATTTGATAACACGTTTTTTACATTGTACTGTATAGCTTTGTTTGGTACATAGTCCAAATCACATTCAGGGTCTGGATTTTCAAGGTTTATAGTTGGTGGTATTATACCGGTTTCAATGGTTTTTACAGATGCCACTGCCTCTACCGCCGACGCTGCTCCAAGCAAATGTCCAATCATAGATTTATTGGAGCTTATCTTTAGCTTATAAGCGTAATCTTTAAAGACTTTCTTTATTGCCAAGGTTTCTATCTTATCGTTTAGCGGCGTAGAAGTACCGTGAGCATTTATATAATCTATATCTTCTGGATTTAGAGAAGCATCTTTTAGTGCAAGTCTCATGCACATAGCTGCACCTTCTCCATCTGTACATGGAGCCGTCACATGGAAAGCATCGTCTGTGGCTGCGTAACCTTTTATCTCAGCATAAATTTTTGCTCCTCTTTTTTTAGCGTGCTCATACTCTTCTAATATCAATATCCCAGATCCTTCTCCCATCACAAAGCCATCCCTTTTGCTATCAAAAGGTCTTGAAGCTTTCTGAGGTTCATCGTTTCTAGTGGATAGGGCTTTTAGCGAAGCAAAACCAGCTATACCGAGTGGAGTTATGGCACTTTCTGTACCGCCAGCTATCATAATATCTGCATCGCCTCTTTGTATAATCCTAAACGCATCTCCTATAGAATGGTTACCTGTGGCACAGGCTGATACTACGCAGTAGTTTGGTCCCCTAAATCCATATTTTATGGCTATGACGCCAGATGCCATATTTGCTATTCCATAAGGTATAAAGAAGGGAGAAACCCTTCTTGCGCCCTTTTCGTTTAAAGTCTCATTTTGCTCTTCTATATCTTTTAATCCACCTATACCTGTACCTACTATGACACCAACCCTATCTTTATCTATATTGGCGTTTTCAAGATTGGCATCTCTCATGGCTTCCATTGCAGCTGCGTAGGCAAATTTTATAAAATCAGAAAGTTTTTGAGCATCTTTCTTATCAAAATAGGCTTCCGCGTTAAAGTTCTTTACTTCAGCGGCTATCTTAACCGTTAAGCCGTATTTATCTGGGTCAAAAGAAGAAATAGTACCTATGCCGCTTTTACCAGCTACAAGGTTTTGCCAAAACTCATTTACATTGTTTCCTATAGGTGATACAACACCTATGCCTGTAATAACTACTCTTCTCATTTTAACTTTTCATTTAAATAGTTTATAACATCACCTACGGTCTTTATCTTCTCGGCGTCCTCATCTGGTATTTCTATATTAAATTCTTCTTCAAAGCTCATAATAAGCTCCACGACGTCAAGAGAATCAGCGCCCAAATCTTCTACAAATTTTGCGTCTGGAGTAAGTTTGTCAACTTCTACTCCAAGCTGATCCGCTATTATTTCTTTGATTCTTTGTTCTCTGTCCATAAAATGCCTCCTTTAAAAATATTTAGATTTTACAACATACCACCGTTTACATTTATCACTTCACCTGTTATGTAAGATGCCTCTTCGGAAGCTAAGAATAACACAGCATTTGCAATATCTTCTGGCAAGCCAAACCTTCCCAAAGGAATTTGCTTTCTATAAGCTTCTTTTATATCGTCTGGTAAGCTTTGAGTCATCGGAGTATCTATAAAACCAGGGGCCACTGCATTTACCGTAATATTTCTAGAACCAACCTCTTTTGCTAAGGATTTTGTAAAACCTATGATAGCTGCTTTTGTGGCAGAGTAATTTGTTTGACCTACGTTACCCATTATGCCAACAACCGATGATATATTTATAACACGTCCCCAACGCTTTTTAATCATCTGCTTAACAATAGGTTGTGTTATGTAAAATATCGATGTAAAGTTTACTTTTATTACATCTTCCCATTCTTCTTTTTTCATCCTTATAAAAAGATTATCTTTAGTTATACCTGCGTTGTTTACCAGAATATCTACGGTTGTTGTTTTTTCTATTGCTTGTATGACATTTTCTATAGAATTTATATCTAATAAGTTTAACTCAAAAGCATAAGTTTTAACGTTGTAGCTATTTTTTATCTCATTTGCCGTCTCTTCTGCATCGCTTTTGATAGGGGCTGTTATTATAATATCTGCTCCATTTTCCGCAAGCTTTTGAGCGATGGCTTTTCCAATGCCTCTGTTAGAACCTGTTATTAAAGCAGTTTTACCAGCCAATTTCATATTTTAATATTATATCAAAAATATAAAATTTTTTCATTAGTTGAAATATTACTAGTTTATAATAGATTTAATGAGGATCAAAGATATAGCATCGCCAGATGATTTTGCCGATATAGCTTGGTTATGTGCTCTTGGGGCAAGAGTTTGCTATACGAAAAAAACTTTGAAAGAGCTTTTACAAGAGTCTAAGTTAACAAATAAAAAAGAGACTAAGGACTTTCTTTTGCGTCTTTGCTCTTACAAGCACTTTTCTGTGTTTTCTCATGCTTTTACATATAAAAAACTAAACAGCAAAAAGGCTATCTATTTGGCGGCAAAATATTTTAAAACTTACTGGAACGAAGAAACACCGGATATCATAGGTTTTAGTTTAAGGCATTATTTAGAAGATTTAACAAAAGAAGAAAGAGATAAAGCTATAGAAGATATATTAAACCTAAACAAAGATTCTACAATTCCCAATATAGTAGATTCAGAAGACAAAGTTACCCTTGTTTATATATCAAGAAAGTATTATGGATATGCGGTATTTTATCTTGAAGATATATCAAGAGTTATGACACATCAACTGGTAAGACATACTTTTTTAAATTTTTCTCAGCGTTCTCAAAGATACGTTTTGCAGTTTCCCAAGAAAAAAGATTTACCTCGTCAAAATATGATGATAATTCCTCCTACCGTAAGAAACAACAAAGAAGCGTTAGATGTTTTCCTAAAAGCTACAAAACAATCTGAAGACGCTTATATAGATCTTGTAAATATGGGAATACCAGCAGAAGATGCGAGGTTTATACTACCTCACGGTCAAAAAACCAATATCGTCGTATCCGGTCCTATACCTCATATCATGGATTTTATAAATAAACGCATAGAAAAAGGGGCTCAGTGGGAAATAAGAGATATAGCTACTAAAATGAAAATCTTGTTAGAGCGTCATTGACATAAATTCTAT
>ERZ1684502.67-NODE-67-length-29064-cov-117.847461_pt1 | contig 29064 bp, 27 predicted proteins | sample MGYA00580192_ERZ1684502 | MGnify/ENA primary metagenome ERZ1684502 (study PRJEB41476, sample SAMN13258264) | hydrothermal vent metagenome | biome: caldera [ENVO_00000096]; feature: acid hot spring [ENVO_00002120]; material: acidic water [ENVO_01000358] | place...
TGCCAAATTGTTTCCATTTTTCTGAAAACCTGAACTATAATTAAGTTTTCGGGTATTTATTCTTGAAAATAGCTAATGAGTTAAATTTAACTCAACAAAAAATATTAACGTGTTAGTAGATATAATAATCATGGTTCCTCTAGGTGTTTGCCCCGTTTGTAAAAGGAAGATAGATAAAGTAAGGGTTTTGAGAAGAGGAAATAAGGACTACGTATATGTTGTCCACCGCAATGGAAAAGAACCGGATGACTATTGTTATATTCTACCTTACGATAAACTGCTTTTGCTCAATGGTATGTATGTGTTGAGATATGTCGATAAAATACTCTATAAAGATATAATGTTGAACATGCTGAACTATATAGAGGCTGATGATATTTTCTCATTTGACGACATAGCGGTTAAGCTCTTAGAAATTTTAGAAAAGAAAGCTGGAGCAGACAAAGAAAAACTAAAAGAGATATTAAATAAGAAATTTTTTAGTCAATTTTAACTCATCGGGGAGTAGCCTTGTTTTATAGTAAAAACATCGAAGTATTACTAATTTTATGTTGGTATAATCGCCGTAAAAGGAAAATAACATTTTTATATTAACAAAAAAGAAAAGAAAAGTGGGGAGGCGCTATGAGTGAGGACTATCCTCAAGATAATAATCAGGGAGATTCATTTATAAATTTTTTGCCAAAAAACATAGAAGATTTTCTCGAGCTAATATGGGGATATACTAGCGTTGATGCTAAATGCTTCAGTATAATGTGGATTGATAGAAAAGGAGAGAAAGACTATAAAGTTTACTGTATAAAAAACTTAGTAAAAGAGAAGAGAAAAAGTAATAGAATAGTCTTCGTTGGTGATAGGATCGAACTGTTTCATACTGCAGCTAAGGATTTGGAAGAGCTGGGGAAAAACTCCGATTACCATGTTTTCTACAGAGTTTTACCTCTTTCAGATATACCAGATGGCAGAGGTTCATCGGCTTTCACAAAAGTGGGGAAAGTACTGTGGGCTGACCTGGACTTCAAAGATATAGTTACAAAAGGGGAAGAGAAATGCAAAGAACTAAATGATCACGGATTAGATTGTTATTATAGAGAAGGAAGCAAGATAATTCACGTTAAAAGGCCATCTCTATCGAGTTTGCTAAAATTAGAGATACCACCATCTCTCGTCATAGACAGCGGCACAGGCTACCACTTTTACTGGTTTTTGAAAGAGGAAGTTGATGCAAAGACAATAGCTGAACTTGAAAACAATCTCATCTCTTACTTAGAAAAGCACGGTTACCCCGTGGACGAAGGAACAAGAGATTTAGCTAGAGTACTTAGGGTGCCATTTACCATTAACCCAAGACTGAAGCGAGATGTTAGTATAATTCCTATTAATATATATAGGATATATGATGTAAATGAGATCGGGAGAGTTTTACAAAGAGAAGAAGAGAAAGTACCCCTCATTGCTGAAGATAACCTAAGGGTACTGAAAGAATCTGAGTTAAACGAGATCATAGGGTTAATAAAACCAGCTTATGTACCAGGCAAAAGACACAATCTCATCCTTTACCTCAGCGGTTGGTTTGCAAAAGCTAGAATCCACCCCGTACAAATGGTTAAGATTGCTAAGATCCTCTATGATGATACTGGGGATGAAGACTCTTTCGAAAATGACAGGTTAAATGCAATAAGAGACAGCTACGTGAAAGATGGGATTGATATAAGAAAGTACAAAGATGATATAGAGAAAATGCTAGGGGACAAAAACCTCAGACTTGATAAAGAGCCTACTAAAGAGCCGATATTAGGTAAGTCTGGTGTCCAGGCAATTCTTGAAGAGGTCTTGGGGGAAGGGAAAGCACTCGAAATCATAAGAAGGATAGAGGAAATACTGCAAGTTGCCAGCCCATACAGAGATACAGTATTTGAGCTTGTAGATTTCGAAAAACAAATATATGCTTTAGCAAACTTGAAAAGCTTGATACTTGCTAGGGCTAAGAAAAAAGGGGATGAAATGATATACAAAGAGAAAGTAGCAAATGTTGCGCCTACCAAAGTCGTTGTTTACGATAGCCCTATAGACGGTGAAATAAGGAAGTATGAGGTTACGTTTGAGGGAAAAACGCTGAAAAGACCACTCAAGCTACCACCAATGACAGTAGAGGAAATTGCTTATAGACTGAAGGCTGAAGGGTTTGTATATCACGAAAGACTGATAAAAGACGTATTAAATGCTGTTCTTCAAGCTTTTGTAAGAAAGGGAAAGGCTGAAATTAAAGAGAACATACTTTCACCAGGGTTTTTTATTGTGGATGGAAAACTTATTTCTAACAACTGGGTTCTTAGAGAGATAAGCACAGAAGAGCTGAAAGAGGCTTTGTTGTTGCTAAATGAATTAGCGGAATGGTACAAACACGTGATAGATAGATTCTCTTTAGTTATTAAACATGGGATTATCCAGCCATTTATTTATGCTAGAAAACAACTAGGAAGAGAATATCAAGTGCCTGACCTCATTCTCTATGGTGAAAGAAACACTGGAAAGACAACATTAGCTGAAATAGCTGCTGTGTTTCTGTGGGGCTTAGATAGGTCAAAACAATCTCTTCCTTTCTCAGAAGCTAACACAGAAGCAAGGTTTGGTAGAATCTTGAATACATCGACTTTTGGGGTTGTCCTAAACGAATGTAATTCCATGTTTTATAGAAATGAGATAATCAATCTAATGAAATCTAAAGTTGAAAACTTGATAGCAAGGGGGGCTTTTGAAAAGGTAGGCAAATATAAACAATATCTAGCCTTAGCTCCCGTAGTTTACACACTAAATCCCAGCCCACCAGTGGACTTCGATACTCTTGAGCTAATCCCTAAGACAGCCCTTTTGCTAGAATTCACTGCCTTAGAAAAAATAACAGACCAGAAGATGAATGAGTTCAGAAAAGTGATTGAACCTAAGTTAAACAAGCTTTCAGCAATTGGTCATTGGGTTGCTAAAAAACTGCTTAATAACCCTGATTTACTGAAAAAGAACTGGGTTGAACTCGCTGAAGAACTGATATCTGCAGCATACAAAGAGGCTGGCTTAGAAGTGCCATACTGGGTTTCTATCAGATATGAAGGGAAAAAACCAGAGGAAGTGATAGAGGAAAAGAGGCTGAAGATTATTGAGACTGTTAGAAAAGAGATACAAGAATACTACAAAAACAACATTGATAAGCTGTTAGTTCTTGATGATAGAGGCGATATTAGACCTGTGAATAGAGAAGACGTGACGTTAGAGGAGAAAATAAACGCACTTACAAAAAACGGCTTGATACCTTGGGTAATAAGGAAAGATGATACACTAATCATAACAACTGGTATATTAGGTTCTCTTAATAAGCTTCAAGTATCTAGCTTGAAGGACTTAGCAGAGATTCTAGGGATTCCAGATAAGTACAAAGCAAAGAAGTCAATTAAAATAGGTAAATTGACTCAGAGCATCAGCTGCTTAGAGTTAAATCTGGAAGAATTTGCTGAATTATTAACCCCCATTTTTTAACGTGGTAGAAAATTAGACTGTTTTTTCTTCTGTTCAACTAGACTGAAATTATTCTTTTATGTCCTGCTTTGTTTATTTCTTCTATATCTTCTAATCTTCTTACAACCTCAAAAATTAATAAAAGCAAAAAGATTTCTAATTCTTACCTACAACTAAATCTATTATACAAATCGATTATTTCTTCCTATATACTTATTATATTATATTATATATTATTATATTATATATATTAGGAAGGAGGTAAGAATGGTAAGAATGGTAAGAATGGGGTTTTTGGTAAGAATGGTAAGAATTGGAAAAAACGGTTAGAAAAAAAGTATATGTGTGTTTGCTATAGGGACTCTTACCATTCTTATCCCTTTTTTCCCTTACCACTCTAGAACAAAATTAAAAAAGTCCCTTCAAAAAGAGTAAAAAATTGAGAAACCTTCTGTTGGTAAGAATTACTTTTCTTCTAAGGTAAGAATCCCTTACCAATATAGACAATTTCTATTCTTACCGCCGTTGCAGAATAGAGGAAAAATGGGGTAATGACTAGAAGAATAGGGTCAGAGTTATCTACAAAAGGCTTGTAAGATGAACTTTTTGTAAACACCCCTTCATCTCATTTTAGTGAAAGAAATTCAATGCCCTAAAAATAAGGGAGTTATACTATGTTTTCGTCTATATGAGAACCTTTATTTTCTACTTTAACGGCTTTATAACTTTTCTTCTTCTATACTAAAAGTTTTGATTTAACTGGGGGATAAAATTTAGGCGTTTATAGTATTTATAGCATAGAAAAAATATTCAATAGTTCTGTTCTGTGGGTCAAAACAAAGAGAAAAAGAAAGTGAGTAGAATAGACAAATAATCATTTTCACGGCGTAAAAATAGTCTTATTTGTTGTAAAAAAGATAGAAAAAAGAAGTACATTTTCGGGGTGCTTTTTTGTGCTCGTGAGTATAAAAATTGAAAGCGTATTATGAAAACTCAAAACTAGAAAATGAATGATGGAATATCAAGTTTTTGCTAGATAATAGCTGCTGGACAAATTTGTCCCGCAATGAAAATTCTTTTCGTCAATTATTAATTTAGATGACAATATAGCATGAGCACAACTTGTCTAATTATTTAAAATGGTCTGGGCATATTTTTATCGTTTTGAGTTGTTGGATAAATTTGTCCAGCGAACAATGGAGAGAACAAAGAAAAATACACCATCTTTCATAGTCTATTGGATAAATTTGTCCAACAAATTGAGAGAAGCGGAAAAGAAGGCAATACCTAATTACAATTCCTTATGTGTGCTGGATAAATTTGTCCAACAAAAAGTGTTCCAAAGTTTATCTTGTTTAGCACACCACACAGAACACTTTCGGCACACCTTTTATATAATTGTCAGTGTGCTAACTATTTATGGAAAGTGAAAATCTTAGGAATTTCCTTCAGAGGATTTGGGAATACACAAGTCTAAAAGCAATGTGTTATGCTATAGTTTGGTTTAAAGATAAAAAACCCTATTTCAAGCACTACTGTCTCCCTATTTTCACAAAGATGATAGACAATGAGAAAGTAGTTCTAACAAAAGGCTATGATGACCTATACGATAAAGTAATCGATGATGTTAGAAATCTCTTAGCTACTGATGACAGCCTAAACATCTACTTCCAAGTTTTACCGTTAGAGAAACCACCAAGGAGCGGAAGAGGGTCTTCTAAGGATGTAGCCGTTGCAAAATTTCTATTTGTCGATATAGACTATAAATCTCCTGCTACAGCAATGGAATTTGAGGGGTGCAAGACTGGTAACGATTATGCTCTGCAGTGCTACTATTATGAAAATGAAAAGCTCTACAGAGTGAATAGACCACCACTTTCTACAGTGCTACAGCAACTCGGCATCGAGCCAACACTCGTGGTGGACAGTGGTTGTGGTTTCCATCTTTATTTCGAGTTAGATGACATAATAGATGTAAGTAAATGGGTTATCCTAGAGAATAGACTCGTGGAATATTTAAAGAGCTTAGGGATTGCTGTAGATGACCAAGTAAAAGACCCTGCTAGGATTCTCAGAATGCCTGAAACAATCAATCAGAGGTGTTTAAGAGAAGTGAAAGTAATCTACCAAGGTGAAAAGAAATACAGTGTCGAGGAGTTAGATAAAATCTTGTATGTACAAAAAGAGAAAAGCGAAACAAAGATTACAACTTCAGATAATCTCAGATTATTAAGCGATGCCCAGCTAGTAAAAATAAAAGAGCTGATAAAAGATGCTTATCGTCCTGGGAATAGACAAGACTTAGCGTTGTTTCTAGCTGGTTGGTTAGCTCAAGCGACAGTTCATCCGTTGCAAGCTATGAAACTTGTGAAATGGCTCTACGACGAAACTGGTGATCATGACGAACTAAAGGAAAGGCTTGGTGCCGTGGTTTACTCTTATAAAAAAGTAGGAATAAATGTAGATAAATATGCTGAACAGATAGAGCAAGAGTTTGGCGTAAAGCCATACGGGTTAGAGAAAGAAATAGATGAAAGTAAAGTTAAAGGAAAAAGTGGTGTTTTAGAGATATTAGAGAGGATATTTGGTGAAGGTAGAGCACTTGATATTGTAAGACAGATTGAGGATATCTTACAGACAGCTAGCCCTTACTCAGATTCGGTAACTGAAATCCTTGATTATGAAAAGCAATTATACGCAATCGCAAACTTAAGAAAGCTTATTGTAGCAAGAGCCAAGCTGACGAAAGAAGGAATGCTGTATAAAGAGAAAATAACCGTGGGCTGCCCAACTAGAGTAGAAGTGTATTTTAACGCTTTGGGCGGGATAACAAAATACAAAGTAATATGGGAAACACCAACTAGACCAAGACCACTTGAAATAGGCCCTGTGCCAAGAGAAGAAATAATTGCAAGGTTAAACTCTGAAGGGCTTGTGCTTCACAAAAGGCTTGTTGATGATGTTGTAAATGCAATACTGGAGGGGTTTATAAGAAAAGGAAGAGCAATAATTAGGTCTGAAGTTGAAAGCCCAGGGTTCTATCTGCTGAATGATAGAATAACCCCAGTAGGCGTTGCTATTGAAGATGTTAATGTTGATGAACTCAGAGAAGCGCTTCTTCTCTTGAATGATCTAGATAAATGGTACCAGCACGTTGAAGCCAAGTTTGCAATGGCGATAAAATGGGGCATTATAGCTCCTTTCAGCTTTATTTATAAACAACGCGGTTCTTGGGTAAAATGGCTGTTCCTGTATGGTACCGCTGGTGCTGGCAAAACCACTGTAGGTGAAATTATACTCTCGATCTGGGGTCTGGGTTCTCAGTATATCAAAAGCGGTGGCAACATTGACAGCCCTGCACGTATGGGTTTTGTGTTATCACAAAGCACATTTCCAGTACTCGTTAATGAACCTGCTAATGTCTTCGATAAAGTGGACTTAGTTGAAATAATAAAGAATGCGATTGAAACTACGGTAGTGAGGGGGCGTTATGTTCATGGCACATACACAGAAATACCATCATTAGCTCCTATTATCTTCACCTCAAATATGCCTCTACCTAGAGATGATGCAATACAGAGGCGTTTTATTAAGCTCCACTTCTCATTTGGCGAAAAAGAGTCTATTGAGGATAAGAAAAAAGAGTTCGAAATGAACATAAAACCAAGGTTAAAGAAATTATCACCAATCGGAAAGTTTGTAGCAAAATATGTGGTTGAAAAACAAGAACTGGATAATGAATGGGACAAGCTCGCTATAAAGATCCTCGAAGAGGCATATAAGACAGCTGGTTTACCTGTGCCATCATGGATATATTTGAGATATGAGGAAGTTGAGGAAGATGATATGAGATTAGAGATCATCGAAAGCATAAGAAATAAGCTAACATCGGCATATATCACATTTATTGGCAAATTGCCATCAAGTATGCCGTCTGATATCACTAACGAAAATGTAAACAAAAGAGAGATGATATTGACAGTGCTGAACCACGGTCTCTTACCTGGTCTATATTTAAAGAAGAAACCTGATGGTCTTTATGTTTTGTTTACAAAGAAGTTTGCTGATGAACTTTCAAAGGAATTTCCACAGATAACTAGCTTAAAGTCATTTGCCGAAATCTTTGGTTGGCAATATGGGAAAGAAAGAATACTTAAGGAAACACCGCATGTAGCAATGGTTAGGCTTGATAAGCTTATAGAACTGCTTTACGGAGGGGAAGAGGAGGAAGCGGAAGAGACTGTAACAGCGGAATAAAGTTTTATCCTAGTTTTAATTTATTTGGAACCAAAGGTTGCCTACGAGATATGGCACAAGGTAAACATAAAACAATAAGTTTTATACAATGAAGCAACATATCTTTTTTAATGAACACAAACGAAATGAAAACAAAAGTTCTTCTCTCCAAAGAGGGCTACTGCCCAAAGTGTAAAGAGCCAATTTATAATTTAAAGATGATTAAGAGAGGGAAAAGGTACTATCTCTATGCAGAACATTATGACGGGGTGCACAGAACTTTGCACTACCTTGGCCCCGCTCAGTGGTATAAACACTTTTTTGATAATTTATTCGTTGTGAGATGGTTAGTCAAAAAAGGTTATCTCTCTCTTGATGACTATATTAAAGCTTACAAAAAAGTTCTTGTTTCTCTAACTAAAGATGACATGGTAAAGTTCTCTGATATAAAGGAAGAGATTATTGAAATTATAAAAAAGAAAATAGATAAAGAAGAATTAGAAGGATTTAAAAAAATGTTATCTTAGATTAGAATATATCAACTACTATTGGCACATTTGTAGTTCTTTCCCCAATTGCTTCCGCCAGCCCAATAGTTAGACCCGTGAGGATTGCTAAATAAAGTATCGGGGCTATTATGGCTTCTATTATTAACATGGTTATTGGATTTACCTGCACAAAGATGCCAATATCAGTAGTTAAGTTTTGGAAGAACTGCACTACGGTATAGGCGTTTATTGGATTCACCCAAGCAGGAGAGCCCTCTAAAAAATAAAGAAAACCCCATATCGACACTGGTTTTAACCCTGAAAAAAGAGCTAACAGAACAACACCATTAAACGCTGGCAAAAGCGGTAAACCAATGTAAAACACTAATGAAAACGCAATTAACATAGACCCTATTCCTCTTCCAATCCTAAATGGGAAGCTCAAAAACATAACGCCTAGCGAAATTAGGAATGGCGTTGCATACTCTATTAACACGGAAAAAGAATAAAGAAGGATATAGAATTCTAAAAGATCACCTACACCATTCGTTGCAGCGATTAATGGTTGGAAACTTCCTACAGCATTTCCAATTCCTGAGATTATAGGTATATCAAGTCCGCCTATCACTTTTGCTCCTGCGATTATTCCTGCTAGTATTGTATAAGTAGCTCCTAAAGTAGATACTGCCCCCGTTAGGGTTAGCATATAATTTCCCCAAGACGAACCCAAAAGCCCCATTATATGATATGCTAATTTCAGTACAACATCATATATTGCAATCCACACAGTAGCATATATCCCGTCCTTTATCATTGCTGGCCCCCATTTCTTCACTCCATGTATTGGTATTGGCAAAATGTAAAACAATCCGCCTAGTGTATAAGTTAGCGTTGCTATTAATGCTGCGTAGTCTAAGAACACACTGCTTAGACTCATTTTATCACTATTACCTATTATTTTAATATGTAAGACACTATGCCAAAAGTAATAAACGCAGTCCTCTCCCCCTATTATAAACAATTATAATATCATGGAATCAAACAAAAAGACCTTCTTACTAATAATCGCCTTGTTAACATTGACTGTAGTTACAACAAGGTCTGTCATTATCCTGTTTTTTGACTTGTTTGCAGTAGGATTTTTTATTTATACACTGAAAGGCTCTGGGTCTCTCGCTAATCTATCAATGATATTGAATAAAAATAAACAAAAGACTAACAGCATCGTGATTAAAGACGGAGTATATATTATTGATAACAAAGTTAAGGGTGTCTTGGTGATTGACGATATCCCCTTCGATTATAGAGACTTAACTGATGAAAGTCTAAGGACAAAAATTGTCTCTTTCCACAAAGTATTAGATGTTTTAGGAGAAGCGGAAGTCATTTTTAAGAAACAGATGATCGATAAAAACGCCTTTTTGCAAAAACTATTCCAGAAAGCTACAACTCTCCGTGTAACAATTGAAAGTGATCCATCTAATGAGAGAGCTAAGAATGAGTTGGAAATGGTGCAGACTATGATAAAAAAGATAAATGAGGGCGAAGTTCCATTCCATTTTATTATTTATATAGTTGTAGATGGTAAATCTGAAGAAAATGCTCTATCATCTTTGCAGCTGCTATCAAAAGGGCTTGAAAGTATAGGGATAAAACCAAGAAAAGCAACAAGGAATGATATTATAAGATTGTTAGAGGATAAAGCACTTTATAAAGGCCAAGCATTTCCTACACAAATACCGTTCTTAACAGCTTTTTCTCTCCCAAAATCGCCAAAATTTGAGTTCTTTGAAGACGGAATTTACCTTGGGAAAGAAATTGGCACTAACAGAGCCGTCTTCTGGAACTATGGAAAGTTACTAAATCCTCATGTTCTTCTTATCGGGCCTACTGGTGCTGGAAAGACAGAGTTTCTAATCTCATTAGCTTACAAAGTGAACTTATTTTCAGATATCCCTATCGTGTTTTTTGACACAAAAAGCGACATAAGACTAAGGCTTAAGAAATACGGCGTCAATATAAAGGTCTTAAATCCTATCATTTACAGTCTCGGTTTGCTAACACCTAATGGCACAAGCTTGGACTCCTATATAACACAACTAGAGAACATTATAGAGTACAGCTATCAATTAGACAGATATAATGCGTCAATTTTATACAAGATATTGAAAACCATTTTCCAAAAATATGAAAAACCTACATGGGACAAGGCTTTAGAAGAATTAGAAAACCTTGATTTGCCGTATCAGATGAAAACATACTTATACAGGATAATATCGCAGATAAAGGAGTATGATGGAGGCTCAAAGTACAACATTGTTGATAAGATAGATGATAACAGTGTTTATGTGATAGACCTCTCGCTGATAAAGTCTGAAGAGGTTAGAAGACTTTTGATGCTCTCAATTTTAACGAAAATCTATAATAGGTACAACATCGCTGATGATAAACTAAAAATCGGCTTGGTCGTGGATGAAGCTTGGGCTATCTTGAAAGACACAAATGAGTATTCAATAATTGCTGATATCATTAAGAGGGGGAGAGGGTACGGTATCATGTTACTAATGGCTACACAGAACATCATTGACTTAGGTCAATATGCTGATATTTACATGCAAAACATTGGTTTGATAGCATTCATGAATGCGGGTGATAAAAAGTTTTGGCAGGAAGTAGGCAGGTTTGCCCACATTAACGATGCCGAAATACAACAACAGCTCTCTTTCCTCGGTAGAGGAGAAGCTTTAATCCGCTTTATCACTGACCCAAGACCAGTAATCGTAAGTTTAGATACAATGAAGAAAACTTAAATACTCATTTTTCCCTTCTCTTTCTGTGAAGTTGCACACTCATTATGTCTTCTCTGCAGGTCTTGTTTCATTTATCTTTTCTCTCTTTCATTTTTATTCCTACTACAGCATTGTTTTTTCATTTCTGATCTCTTTTATAGCTAACACAATTATCGATGACCTTGGTCATGAGGAAAGGGCTGGGATACCAGTTAGAACGCCACTAACTCATACAATTCCAAGAAGTATGTTATGGGGTATCGCCTCAGCATTCCCTTTTATTTTTCTCTCTTTTTATGGACATATCTTTATAAGGTATTTACCAGCATTAGTAACTGCTGGGTTGGTAGTTGGCCCTTCGCACATGTTCCTTGATGTATTCACAGGAAGAGGAATTTTTATAAAAAAGAATGGAAAATGGAAGAGGTTTGCCTTAGCTCATTTGAAGTATAATGATCCTTTTGCCAATGGGCTTGCAATTCTTCTTGGTTCTGTTTTTTTCTATCTTTCGTACTATTCACTTCTTTAGCTTAAAAGAGAGTTTCTTATGCACTTTATTATACCATTTCTGTTAACTCCTTCAATGCAACGCTGCGATATAACCTCAGTTTTCCCGCTAAGCATATCATCTAACGTAATCGGCTTTTCTCTGATAAAATTCTCGTGAACGATACAATTAGGCCCAGCATACCTAAATAGACGTGGATGGACTTTTTTAACCCCCTCGAGCATCTTCCACGCTATAGCCCTAATTTCCCATTGGGCTCTAGAGCAAAGTCTAAGGGCAAAGAAGTTATACAGTTCACGAGCATTCATAGTTACAACTATGTTTGTATTTACACCATTTGGTAAGACATATCTAGCGTCTTCCTCTGGGGCTCCAGACTCAAGGAGCTTATAGTAGTTCTCATAAGCTTGTCTGTATGCCTCTTTCAAGCCCCCCTCGTCTCTCTTTTTTGCCGAAGGGGGCATAACGGGTTCGTAGTATTCATCAATGGGTTTTGCAAACCTATGGCTCATTTGTGTGTAAGAGGCAATTCTGTGTCTAACCAGCTGGTGGGACGCTACTCTACTTATTCCCTCCACAGAGAAAGTATAAACAGAGTGCTCAAGAACACTCCAATAACCATGAATAATTGCATCTCTAATCCATGTTTCTATCTCTTCATCAGTCATGTTTGCCTCGTGGTGAACCCAACCTTTCCTACTCCTACTCATCTTAGCAGCTATAGCAACAACTCTTTCGCCGTCTTTAGTATAAGAAACTAGTCTAACTTCCATTACTAACTCCCTCCTTAAGCCAAAGGATTATTGTGTCTCTTAGGCAATTTGAAGGTTTCTTGTAACCTATTTTTTCACACACTTTTTGGAAGTTGTAGTAATCTTCAGTATACACTTTTACTTGTATTTTTGTTGTGGGTTTTTGAACTGGATAATTAAGGGGTGCTGTTAAACCCCCTTTCTCTTCTACTCTTTTCATGAACCATACAACTATATCCTGTATGCATCTAGAAAGAGCAACAATACCTTTTTTGTCGCATATTTTTATAAGCTTCCTGTAATAAACATCTGGCAAAACACAGCTAGCTTTGCTTTTCCCCCATAGTAATATCTCTTCACTCATTTTTCCCACCTCCTAAGACCTTTAGAAGAGCACTTATAACTTCACTTGCAGACAATTCTATTTCGATTTTACCATCTTTTCTCCATCTCAGCACCACGTTGCGAAATTTGAAATTGTATTTAAAGAGAAAGCTCCATTCTGGGGTTATCACTTTTGTTTTCTCCACTTTCGCTTCGCTTTCCTCTTCGTATATGATAACTTTGTCTGCTTTATAGCCAAGCTTAGGGTCTTTTACATTATCTTTATAAAGCAATAATTTCAGCTTCAGCTCCTCCTCAAAGAGGAAAACCTTTTTCATCACTACATCGTCATTATCACTCGTCAAGAACGACTCGCCATATCTAAAACGAAATAACACAAACCTAGTGTCATTTAATACAACTTCATAAATAGTGTAAAACGGAGTTTCCTTTACTTTCCTCCCGTAATGTAATAAAGTCTTTTCTTCTTCTTTATTAAGAAAACCTCTTCTAAAACTTTGCAACTGCATTATATTAAACGGATAGAAAAAAATGAGTATAAAAAAATTTCGTTATTGTTATATTCCAACTAAGAGCTTTGCTGGCAAGAATGGCAGTATTGCCAATATTATATTCACTAACAGCACTGTTGGGAAATAGAACAATGTGAACCTTGAAATCTTAGCAAATAACAGCCCAGAGACCATTCCATAACCTCCTATTATTACTTCTTGCGGTATTGGGTTCGTTTGGATATGCCCTAACATTGTAAAGGTCATCCATAACATTACTGGGGTTAGAACTGCCAAAGCGTCGAACATCTTTAGTTGTCTCACTATACTGTTTTTAATATAAACTACATCGCTTATTGTACTAGCAAGTTCCTCTAAAGATGACGGCGATGAACCAGATTTTGCTATAATGAATAAGAGCTTGAAAGTAAGGTTAAACAATTTTGATGGTGAATTTACATTCTCAGGGTCTTTGAGATACTCTTGTATTGCTTTCATTGCCCTTTTTGAATCTAATTTTATTCTTGGTGCCGCGTTCCTTATTGTATATCCTATTCTCATATACTCTGATAGCTCCTTTAGAAAGGTCGGCAATACTTTTTCTAACTCATTTGCAAGAGTTATCTGAGAATACAAAAGGTAGCTAAAAACTGTGACAATCGATACAGCAATAATCGTCTTGTACGTAAGACTGATTCCAGGAATAATCAAAGCTACTGGTATTCCTAATAGTACATATGCATATTTCCCTATTTTTATGTTGTAGTCTGCTGTAGGTTGTGCAGAAGCGGCAAGGAAATACACAGCGGGGGCTGCAGCTAGTGGTGCCATTAATTCAGTTAGAGAAACTTTGAAAGTAAACGAGAAACCGATTAAGACGATAGGTACCATTAAGAATAAGGAAAACATCATCTCTGTCATTTCTGCTGATTTATCTAAATATGACTTATAAGAGTCTTTCAGTTCTGTCAATAATTCTTTTGTTGTTTCTCTTAGTCTGTCCTTTACTGTAAAACCTAGCTCTAGTGATGTAAGGTAGTTGTTGTATAGTTTGCCCAGCAAATCCCCTGTATGTACCAATGCTCTTTTCTCAATTGCTTTGGAGAAAGACAAGTTCATGTAATTTATCATCTTGTCAATAAAGTTCTGCTCAATCCTCGGTGTCTTCAGCTCCTTTATTTGTGCCAACTCTTTAAAAGTGTGATTGAATCCTTTATCAACAAGACTATTCACGTACGCAATGAGACTGATAAAAGGTGCTTCTGAATTTACCGCCTTCCTGTGTTCTGATGCTTTAGACCATACATACAAAAGAGGATATGTGTAGGCAATTAACACTAACGGCGGGATAGAGAACAACAATATCTTTATCTTAAGAAAAGCAAATAAAGTAACTAAAGCAATAACTGGGATAAAATATCTTATGAAACTTTTGTAGGACTTCTTTAATGTCTTTAAATCATCTCCATAGTATTCAATATATTTTTTTATCTTTTTATCAAAGACAACAAATGGGTCTAGATTACTTAGTTCGAAATGTTTCCCCCCTTCTTTTTTCTGCTTTTCTTCTTTTGTTGTCTTTTTCTTCTCTTTAAGATTGAGCCTTTTCATTTTCCAACACCACCTCACCGCTATAAAACTTCCTTAATTCTACACCTACATCTAAGAAGTCTATCACATTATCATTTATTAACTTTCTTAAGAACATTGCTCTTCTTTCCAAATCTGCTTTAATGTCATCTTTTGATAAACCGAAAGTATCCCCTATTAGATTTAGTCTGTATGAATTATTTATCAATGTGTCAAAATCTGTAGGTTTGAAAGTTCTGTTTGCAAAGTCCCATTCTATTACACGTATGTACTCAACATCATTGCCTTTCGGTACTGTTTCGTATATTGCAAGAATACCTCTTTTGTTTGTATTTCCTTCTTTTCTTGATCCTGCCACAACAAACGCCCAAATCGTTTGTAAAAACAATTTTGCCAGTTCGGGGCTCTCTGAAGAGAGCAAGCTTGTTATTCTTGTTACTGCATCCAATGGTTTAGACCCGTGAAAAGTCGTAAGGGAGCTGTGGCCAGAGGCTGATGCGTGCACTAGGGCTTCTATCTCTTTTCCTCTGACCTCACCGATAACTAGGTAGTCTGGTCTGTATCTTAAAGAGAGCTTTGCCAAATCGTTTAATGTTATATCAAAATGCCCTTCCAATGTGGATCTGCTTATAAATCTTACCCAATTATCGTTTACTATGTTTATCTCTGGAGTGTCTTCTATAGTGAGGATCTTATAGCTTGGGTTTACCATGTTCAATAATGCATTTAATAATGTTGTTTTCCCAGCTCCAGTGTGCCCCAATATCATAATGAATGGTTTGTATTCCATGAGAAACCACAAATATGCAGCTACTAACTCATTTATAGCTCCTCTCTGTATTATAGTTGTTATGCTGAGAGGTTTAGCGGGGAACTTTCTGATGTCGAAAGTTGATCCTGGTAATGAAATCTCATTGCTTACTGTGGCGGCAACTCTGTGCCCCTCTGGGAGGGCGAATTCTAAGAATGGTTTAGCAATGTTTACTGTCTTGTTTGCTCTTGTTGCAAGTCTTTCAATAATTTTTACTACTTGGTCATCATTTTCGGGGATTATATTTGTTTGGAGCCTTACGCAATCGCCAGCCGATCTGTGCACAATTGATATCGGGCCGTTATATCCTCTGCACTCAACTTCTTCCACCTCATTATCTAACATCAAAGGTGTTATATCGCCATAAAGCATCTGCTTTTTAACATGATAGAGCACCTTCTCAATCGATTCATCATTCACGCCTTTTTCCTTTAGGTTTTTAATGATTTCATCATCGAGGTTTTTCTCTGTTGTGTAAAGAATGCTTGAGAGAACTTCTTCTAACACTTTTTTCTCTGTTTCATCTAATTGTGGTTCCTCAATTATGTATTTGCAGACTTTTTTCTCATCTTTTATGATTTGAATCTTTGCTGCTCCTACATAATATTCTTTTAAAACTTCCATCACATTATATTGGGGTTAAATGTAAGACACAGTACGGCGTTAGTATTCAGAGAAGCCCATATTCTACCAATTTTTCCTTGATATTTTCGGCAATGCTTATTGCCTGCTTAAAAGCCTCTTCCATTAAACTGTTAGTTTTGTATTCCATCTCCCATTTTATTTTGTCTGAATAAAATGCTTTCACTATTATCGAGTCATAGAAGGGATCTAAATCAAAAACAAATTTACCGTTTGCGTTTGTCTGTATTTGTGTACCGTAAATAACACTCACAGGGACTTTATACGCTAATGATATATTCAGAACAAAACTGCCCCCTACCACACTTGCTTGTATGTCTTTCACTGGGTTCTCAAGACCATAGACAATAAAATCTCTCTTGTAGCCCTCCCTTTTTACAGTAACTTTTTGCATGCCAGCTTTTACCTCGAATTGGTGCTTTATCCCGAACTGCTGTTCTTCAATTGTTATTATTTCTCCTGCTTTTGCAATAATCACATTGTCATAGGGGTCTGGGTACTCCTTTATTCTTAGCCACTCAAAGTCTTCGTCTTCACTCTTCGTTATTATTCTCCTTTTTGCGTTTTCTATCTGCTCAACCACTCTGCTTTTCTTTTTCTCTGGCACTTCTTCAACCTTAACTGGAAACTCCTTTGATACTTCTGTGTATCCATTTCTCTCAATTGATATAACAACAACCTCGTCATTTTTGTCTGGCTTTAGCAGTGGTACTTTAAACTCTTTCTCCTCTTCTGTCTCGGTAATTGACTGAATCTTCTCTTTTCCATGCACCCTGAATTTTAAAGTGAGGTTTGTTTTGCCTGGTGCCTTTAATTTTATCTTTGCTTTCAGCAAAGCATTGTAATAATCGTCTTCACCTTTTGCTCTTCCTCTCTCAGAGACAAGTATCACTGCATCTTTGACATCTAGGTTTAGCTCTGCAGGTGCTATATTCAGCTCTTTTCTGTATGTAAATAAATCATTACTTATCTCGATAAAACTCTGTGCACCTTGTGTTAGTCTAGTTGGTTCGACCCTTATAGTGATTTTTTCTCCATTTTCAGTTTCACTAACTTTCATTAAACCTTTGCCTAGCTTCAATGATGGGTAAAGTGTTTTTTCTACTGTTATTGTAGCTCCATAAGAATCTTGCAACATCAGCAGGGGGGCGTAGCTCTCTACAGGCTCTATGACGTAAAGCTTCCTAGTATTCGTTATCACATAGATGTATTTTCTGTCTGCAAATGCTGAATGTATGCTGTTTAAGCTGAACAGCCTTTCAAAATCACCATTATAGACACTTGCCTGCGAATCAGTTATAATTACATAATTGAAGTTTGCGAAATCTCCAAGCAGATTGCTCGTATTCCCTAAGAAAGACCATCCGTTATTCACATAGTACTTTGCTTTTGTATCGCACACGATCACTATTCCTGCAGACGCTTCGCCAACATAATATGTCTCTGAAGAGCAAATCCCCATCAGATTTGGGTCTCTGTCTGCAGTTATTTTTCCTGTCATTGTTTGGAAGAGTCTTCCTTTGCTTGAAACACCTAGATAGAAATCTGGTCTGTTAAACGTGTTTTTATTTCCTTTCAGATCAATTACTACTGATTTGTCATTATAAACTAAGTTCACATATGTTGGGTATATCCTGTAGCTAACAGGCGTTTCGACTTCGATTTCTTTTCCATTTACAAATACTATATCTACGTTTTTGTTTTCAAGCACTGAAAAAGCATATTTCTTTGTATAAGCGGAATATTTCTCACCATTATAGATAATGTTTTTGTTTTTTCTTTCAATTGAACGCACAACGCCATCAACATATACAAAGTCAATAGCTTCTGTTGTCGGGTAATCAATAATGTCCTCTTTCTCCTCATCTCTAGTTACAATACTATTTCCGCTTCTGTATATCCACTCACCAACAATAGAAATTTTCTCTGGGGAAACGTAAATCTCTGGTGTCTTCAAAGCATTAGAAACAATTCTAATTCTGTCATCTTCTCTTACAAACCAATATGATAAGTCTGTAGGGAACTTGTTATTATTAGCCTCAAAGACAATCTTTGGGTTCATATTCACTTCTTCACCTCTTTGAGTATTAAAAGTTTCAATCTGCTGTTTGGTTGGACATTCCTAAGATAGTCGCATTTTCTGTTATAGTATTTTCAGCCCCATTTTCGTTCTCAAATGTAAAAGACACAGCATAATAATGACCAGAGGCTGTATTGAAAGAGAGTGTTATATTGTTCGAATAAGACTGGAACGGAGAAAGCTCGATGTTTGGACTTTGTGTTACACCATTAATTTCTACCTCTTTAAGGTTCACTGGATAAGGCGAGAGATTTACAACATCATAAAACAGATAGTTCGTCTTGTTTAAGTTTGCAATAGCGGCTACACTCTCAACTGATATAATACTCTTTAGATAAGTGAGAGAAACGTTTGTCACGCTAGCATTTGTGGTACCCAGCTCATCTCCTCCAGCCTCATTTACAACTACAAAAGAAACGTTGTATGTCTTGTTTAGGGAAACGTTAAATGGTATTTTCACAAAGACAGTTATATTAGCAAGGGGAGTCACAGAGATGTTAGTCGAAAGTATGGGTGTCCCATCTATGTTTATGCTAGTTAGTGTATAGGGGGTTGTCATGTTATTGTGCAAATTGAGGCTAAGGTAAGAAACATTTACAACTTTTTTTGTTATGTTTGATACATTATGTGTCGTTACATAAGCTAATATTTCTGCATGCGAAGCCATATTAAACGACTGCGTGACTTGTTGTACTGAAAAGTAGTTGTTGTTGTACTCTGTTTGATAGAAAAACAATCCTGACACTGTTGTTAATGTAAAGATTAATAACATCATTATTGGTATATAACCCTTTCCCATCACTTAATTATTAATACAAAAACAAGAGAGGGGGGGTCGAATTAAAAATTCGCCCACCACTCCACTATAATAACCTCTTATCTTTGTATGAAAAAAGACAAATATGTGCCATTAATATTTCTGCTTTTTCCTTTAGTGCTTTTTTTACAGTCTTCTGGCAAGATATCGTATCTAGATTTTCTCATCAAAAATCCAATGTATATCTTAGCTGTTGTTATTCCCATAATCATAATTACCGCAGTTATTTCGAAATACAAAAACAGCATAAGAAAAGTCTTCATAAAAGCGTCTATAGACAACTCACTTTATGATATAGTAATGGAAGATGGGGAATACTACTTTGTTGCTTTTCGTGTTCTAGGAAAAGATACTGGAAACATTAAGGTTAATTACGAAAGCGAATTAAAGCTAGCAATAGACGCAATACAAAGAAATAAAACAAGGTATCTGAAGACAGCAATTATCACACTGCTAGACCCTGTGCCAGGTACTGCAATTCTTTTTTATATGAAAAAAAGTGATAAAATAAGCAAAGACTTCCTCTTAAATGAGGCAATGATATTAAAGAGTACGATAGAGAGTGTCGCTCAACATATTTCCCTTGAAACAGTAGATTTGAAGACAAACCAAGTATTGCCTATGCCAAAAACTTTAGGGACTGTAGCTTACGGTGGTTATATTGTCCAAAAGAAGTATGAAGTTACCTCAGACAACATCATCTTTGGCGAATATGATATAGAGCTAGGAAAGACCGTTGATGTAAACCAAATACCTGTGGGGATAAGGTCAATCGATGTATTTAAGCACGTATCAATATTCGGTGCTACTGGTAATGGCAAGTCAAATACTTCTGCCCTGCTTGCAAAAGAGTTATATGAAAAGGGTTTTGATGTTATCATTTTAGACTGGCATGGTGAGTATAGAGAGTATCTGCCACAGTTTAATTATTATGGGCAACAAAATCCACTCGTTTTGAACCCAATAGCTGTAGATGAACAAAGTTCAATGGATATTTCAGAGATGATGGCTGACGCAATAGAGCTAACAGAGCCACAAATGTTCCTCCTTTACCTCGCTATAGAACAATTAAGACAAAGTAAGGAGTTTAGCACAAAGAAGCTCTTAGAGACAATTTCAGCATTATCATTTGACTCTTCTGCACAAAAAGATGTGAAGTTTGCACTAACAAGAAAAATTATGATGCTGTCTTCTTCTGGTGGTGATAAATTAGTATCGTCAAGAAATGGACTTACATACAAGGAGCTAGCAGAAAAAATGAAAGGAGGTAGCATAATAGACTTAAACTTCATAAAAAACGCTAATTTGAGAAAACTTTACGCTATGCTCTTTTTGAAGTTCCTCATAGAGTACTATATGGAAAAGAGAGACCCAAATAGAAAAGTTTACATAGTGCTGGAAGAAGCCCAGAACTACTTGGGGGAGCACAACAGAGTCCTTATAAGGGCTTTACAAGAGATAAGGAAGTTTAATGTTGGCTTGGCAATTATAACACAGAGTCCGACAAGCATCGACGCAGAAGTCCTCAAAAACACCAACATAAAAATTGTGCATGCTATAAAATCTAACGATGATAAAAAGATTGTGGGCGGTGCAATGGGATTGCAAGGCGATAAAATTGACATGTTAGATAAGCTCGATGTTGGACAAGCTATTGTCGTTGCTCCAAATTTGAGAAAAGAGGTCGTTGTGAAGATAAAGAAGATTGTTTGAATCTCTTTCTTAGTGAACTTTCTAGTTTTGCTTTTTCTTTTGCCTTAAGTTTAGCTAATATTTTTTTCATATATCTTTCACTTATGTTTAGACTTTTCTTCAGTTTTTCAAATTCACTTCTGTTATATAGATAAATACCAATCGCTAACTTATATTTAGGGTTTCTTGTCTTGAAAACTGTTAAGCTATCTATTATGTCGTAAATTATTAAGAGCCGTTCATTATTTTCTATTAGCTTCATTACGTTTAGGTTGCTCTCTTTTATAAACGAACCATTATAAATCACCATTTCTCTCTTTCTTTTTCTTTTTATCAGTCTTAGCTGCTCTTTGTACTTTTTCACAGAAGTGGGAACATTAAGACCAACAGTAATTGGTATAGTTTCATCGTCGTTGTAGAATAACCCCCCTAAATAGTATACTTTATCAATAACTGATCCACAGTTGGCACACACAACATCTCCAGACTTGTCATCCCAAACCAACTCAAGACTGCCACAATATGGGCACTTCATAAAATCTAATGAAAGTAACCAAGTTAATAAACAAAATGGGGGAGAGGAAAGCGAATGTGTTTTGCTGGACAAATTTGCCCAACAAAAAGCTTAAAAATACGAATAAAGAGAACAATATGTGTGGAAGTCCATAAGTATATCTTGGAGTTGCTTTATATAGCAAGAGAGAAGAATATCAAAGTACCCGCAATAATGCTCCAGAAGATATTCTTTCTTCTCGAAAAAGAAGGAAAGATTGATCTGGGGCTTGGCTTTAAGCCTGACACTTTTGGTGCATTTTCGGAGAAACTTCATGATGCTGTATATGAACTTATTGACGCAGGGCTTGTGGAAGTTTCTTTTGAAATAATTAAAAATGACAAAGGAGAGGCTATTGGTTATAGAGAGATTTTTTCGTTAAGCGATGATGTAAAGGAGGTTTATCTAGACAAAGAGTTAGTTAGATTTTTCGAGAGATGGTTATATACAGACAAAGACGAGTTGCAAGAATATGTAGGAAGGAAATACCCAGAATACACAGTACAAAAAACAATTAGACTTCTTGTTGAGCGTTAATACAGTAAACCGTTAAACGTCTGTTGTTTATATTTTTTCTTTTCTTTGTAATTCTTCCTTCTTCCCATAACTTAGTTAGATAGACCGCAAGTAAGCTTCTGTGGACTTGTAATTTGTCTTGTAATTCATCTAACGTAAGACAACAATCTTTTGCCCCTTTCAACACTTCCAGTATATTATCTGTTAGCATTGTTTGTAATGAAATATAAAAAGTGGGGAGAGGATAGAAACTAAGCTTTCTCTGCCTTAGGTTCTATTAATTTGCTCCAAGCTTATTATATAATGGAAAGTTATATGTGGTAAGTCTGACTTAACTACATATTCCTCAATTTTCAACAATACATTTTCTATTATAATGGTCTTAGATTTTTTCTTTATTGTGAGATCCTTGTACTTTCTCTCTTCTTTAGTGGGGGCTGTTTTTATGATGTACCATAATTTGCTTTTACCTAAAGGTTTGCGGTTTATCTCTATTAGTTCATGGTCTTTAAATACACTTTTAATATACTCTTCTGCTGTTTCGATTAACATTTGCCTGCTGTCCAACATAATAAAATTGGAAGAAGATAAAAGACAGAGTGTGGCATGGAACTTTTTTGTCTTTTACACAAAGTGAAGAGGGGAAGCTCCCAAAAGACTTTGTTTATTGCTTCTTCAGCAAGACTCGTTATTTCAAGCAAAAAAGAGGTGTTGTTAAAAAACTTTTAGCTTAGAACACATCTATCTGGACTGGGATTCTCCCTGACGAAATCATTTCTCCTATAGCGTAAGCAATCGCTGCTAAGATCCCTATATATGCTGTGGAAATAGTAACATAGAGTTGTAAAAGTGGCATAACAGCAGTTAGAATGTTCCCTGTCAAAGAGGAAGCTGCTGCTATCTCGCCAATAGTCTTGAATATTGACGGAAATGATGTTGGGAAAATTATTCCAAGAATTAGATTTACGAATGACGGTAAAAACGGTAAACCAATGTAAAACACTAATGAAAACGCAACTAACAAAGCCCCAATCTTCTTGCCAATTCTAAATGGCAAGCTCATAAACAATATTCCTAGTGCTACAAAAAACGGTGTAGCAAATTCAATAAGTGTTGAAAAAGCAAAAAGAACTCCAAGGAATTGGAGAGCAGATCCTAATGACGCTGCAAGCTGTTTAATAAACTGCTTGTCTCCGATTATTGAGATTATAGTTTCAAGCCCAGGTATATTGTCAAAAAAGTTTTCAAGTGACAGAACAGTGCTAAGAAAAATATACGCCGCACCTATTATTATTTGTTCTGCTTCCAAAGTGAGTATGTAGTTCCCCCATGAAATATTTAACAAGTTCATTATACTTGCAGCTATGTCAAAAATGAACTTATACAATGCAATCCACACAGTAGCATATATCCCGTCCTTTATCATTGCTGGCCCCCATTTCTTCACTCCATGTATTGGTATTGGCAAAATGTAAAACAATCCGCCTAGTGTATAAGTTAGCGTTGCCAACAGTGTTGCATAATCTAAATATGTATCTGATAAAGTCATACTTTTAGAGAAGAAAATAATAGAGACACCTTGCTAAAAGTAATCAGAGAACCCTGTACCGAAATCTTTTTAAATTCGTTTATAATGTCAATAACAAAATGGCAGGAAAAAAGATAATTTATTTAAAAGACGGAGAAAGAAATTTAGAAATAACAGGAAGAGTGTTGGATATCTCAGAGCCAAAGGAAGTGCAAACAAAACGTGGAGAAACTACTTTAAGGGAGATAACAATTGGCGATGATACTGGTAGGGTTCAAGTCACACTTTGGGGCGATAATGCAAGTGTTAAAAAGGGCTCTGTTGTAAAGATCTCTAACGCTTGGACTACTTCTTATAAGGGGAAAGTAAAGTTGAATGTTGGCGATAAGTCAAAGATAATAGAAATAAATGATAATTCGTTCCCGACTGAAGAAGAAATACCCGAAAAATCACCTTCAGCTTATACAAAGTCAAATTACAAGAACAATAACTACAGCAAGACTGGTTATAGCAAAACAAAGAACTGGAAGAAGAAAAGCTATAAGGAGGACTATGATGAATTTGAATAAAACGACAATTTATTTATAAGTCAATTTTATATTATATTTATGGAGCCGTTTTACTTCAAATCGTATGAGAGAGTGGTAGGAGTAGCTCATGATGCAAAGGAATTAGAAAAAGAGATTGAGAGGATAGGAAAAGAAGACCCAGCGTGTGTGAACTGGCACCTGCAACAGGGGCATATAGTGTCTTGGCTAAAATACATGGGAGAAAACACTTTAGCCGAAATGCTAAAAGGTGTTAATGATTGGAAAGAAGCCTTGGCTAGAATTAGAGACTATTATACGATACAGCAAAAGGCAGCACCAAAGAGGAGAAGAAAGAGTATAAAATAAAGTGAAAGGAAAACGCGATTTCTGTTTTTCATTTTTGTGAAAAGTTTTCTTTTGGAATGGCGTCATTCGAAGAATTATTTGACTGTTTCATAATCATGGGAAACATACCAAATTATAACTGCAAAGACAAAACCAAATAGAGAAAACACTGCAGCTATGTATATTGGTGGCGCCACAGGTCTGTCATTGGAAGGAAATAAAAAGAGAGTAAGGAAAACGTCCAAAAATACAAAGAAAAACGAGAAAGCCGTTGCTCCAATAATAAACTTAGTAAGTTTTTCTTTGTATTTACTTATATAGCTAACAATTCGTATTTGTCTGTTTTCTCCTTTCATCAATAAGTATAGAGAAGGGCCTACTATGAAAAGGAGAATGTCCAACTCAACAATAAGAAAATTAATCTCTGCTCCATTCATATATTTAAATCCTGCTTTTCTCCTTTTTAAAAAAGCTTTAGATTTTAGAAAGCTCTTCTTCTAACCAACTCAAGAGAGAGAAAGAAGTTAAAGAATAAAAAAGAGAGAGACAGAAAACTTTTGACTTGCTCTCCTAGTTTTAATGATAATTTAATCTTATGAGCAAAAAAGAAATAATCTTATTCATTCTGTCTAAGCTTGCTGTAACGGGTGTGATTGTAGGAGCAACAATTCTTCTAGGTTTGGTCTTAACACATTTTGCTTAAGTCAATTTCTTTTTTTCCATTTTTTCGAAAAGTTCAAGAACAAGATTTTTCTACAAGCTACTTGTGACAGAGGAGATCTGTGAGAGAGAATGTCTACAAGCTTCAGATAAAGAATTATGCGTCAAATTATGTTTGCACCAGCATGGTTTATCCACTGAAGAAGTAAAGAACAAGATGAGTATAAGAGAAAAAAGTTTGGAGGCAACACCAACATAAAAAACTGCATATAATCATTCCAATATAGAGAAGGAAAAACAACAGAGTCCTCAATGAAAAAAGCTCTTTTCATTTTTTCACGTTAGCTTTGTACGGAGTTTTAGCAAAAAGTAATTTATATTTGTCAAACCAAATATAAAACTAAGAGAGAGTCGGGTGAAACTATTGATTGAAATAATCTTTTCAACACAAGATCTCGTGGATATTATAAAACCGATAGATGTAAATGATGTTGATAAAATAGTTATTGTAGCGTCTTCTAGCACTGAAAAAATAGAGGAATATTTAGAAAAGAAAAAAGTAAATTATGAGGTCATAGGTGTTGAGGATAACTTTGAATTTATAGCAAAGAGAATTGCAGAATATATTTCGAAAAATAAAGGAAAAGAATTTCTTGTAAACCTAATAAATGTACCAACACTTTTCGTTGTAGCGACAATTATGGCATTTCTTCTTTCTGGGGTAGATGCAGAGCTTGTCTTTTCATATTACTCTATTAGAGTAAAAGAGTTAGCATCACCATCAATAAAGCTTGAAAAAGATTACATTGAAATACTCAAAGCCCTTGACAATGATTATGTGACTTTACCAGAGATATCTAAAGAAATAGGATTGCCGATAACTACGACATGGAGAAGGTTAAACGACTTAATTAATGAAGAGATAATAACAAAAGACTACAAATTAACGAGGAAAGGGAGGGTTCTGAAAGCTGCTTTAGCTTTTTAGCGTGTATAATGAGAAAAAACAACTAAAAACTTGACAAAATCCTTAAAGTCAATTACAATATCATTGCCTTTGTTTTGACCCCCAATTAGTTCTGCTATCTTCTCTTGTGTCAGAGACGCTCCTAAAACTCCGTTCATTTCATTTACAAAGTCTCTTTTCAATATGACTTTTTCTCCTTTTAGCTTAGCCCAGGGTATTAAGTCCTTCTTTAATACAAATCTTGTCTTCACATAAACATCAATGACTTTATAGTAAAGAGGCAGAACACGGTTAGGGTCTTTCAAAACAGGTCTCCCTAACTCCTTATCAAAGTCTAATAGTTCATCAATAGCTATGGGGACTTCCTTTATATCCTCTTTTTCAATCATTTCATCAATCATTGTCTTGTACTTCCTAACTCCGTTTTTATCCCTATAATCCTCAATAAAATCTACTAATCTTTCACGGTAATTCTCTGGCAATAATGCTATATTGCCTAAATCTATCTCTTCTAAATCTTCCATTTTGCTTTCCTTTTCAACTCTAAGCTCTCTTACTTCAAAGTAGCATCTGTCCCCTTTCTTCTTCCAAATTCCGAAACCCGAAACAAGATCACCAACCCTTACTTTTCCTTTATATTTCATCAAAAAAATTTCCACTACATCATCAAAAAGTCTAATAATCCCAATCTCTCCATTTTTCGTTTTCACACCTATATACCCCTCAAAGTCTTCTCTTTCGCCATCAAGGTCTTTATCTGAGTCCTTTAAGAACTCTATTTTGTTGGGTATCTTTATTGAGAAGCCATCTGCTAAATCTTTGTTCAACACCTTTATTAACCCTACTACGTTAATCAAAATTTCATACATTATTTCGTCTTTTCCGCTTAGCAAGGCATTCAAAATCTTTATGCCCAATTTAGCATCATATCTTAAAATATCTGCGAGCTCAACAACTAACACTCTTCCCCCAGTTTCTGTCATCTCTTTTATCTTCTTTGCATATTTTACTTCTCCGTTTTCCTTGTAATTTTCCAAGAATTTTATAAATTCTTGCACGTAGTCCATTTTGTTACCACATGCATTATCGAGTATTTAACAATTTCGCTTTTTGGATAAATTTATCCAACAATTTAGTTAGAAGAAATCTCCTTGAACAATAATATGGTTAAAAAAGTAGTTTAATCTTTCTGCACCCATTGGACAAATTTGTCCAGCAGAAACTACAGTTGGAGAAAATACTTTTCCTTAGTTCAAGATAAGAATAGATAGATTTGTCCAAAACATGTTCGCTGTAAAAACTTTAAATAGTGATGAATGGAGAATTAAAACAAGTATGGCTGGGTTACCTATAGGCAGAGCATTAGGAGCTATAGGGGGAGCATTAATAATAATCACAATAACTCTGATCTTTGGTTCCTCTTTATTTAACTATGTTAGTGGGCTTTTTGTAAGTGCAAGTGCAAATGTTGTTGTTTCTGCTCAAGCACAGATATTTATAAACCCATCAAGTGGCCAAGGGTATATGACGTTTACAATAAAAAACAATGGAAACGTGGAGATCAACTTAACAACAATTCAGATTAATGGGCAAAAAATAAACGAAAATATATCACTTTCTCCAGGGGATAGCTACCAAGGTATTATCCCATTACCTCAGAACCTTGGTGTCCAGCCTGGTGCATATTATACTGTAATATTTTCAGGAAAAGCGATAACTGGAAAACCCTTTGCGACAACAATAAATGTTTTAGCTTCCACTTCTTCTTGAGCAAAAGATTCCAAAGCGGGAAGAGAACAAAGGGAGGTAAGGAAGCTACAATCGCCCTCTAGGGGGCAAACTGCGTGTTTTCATTTGGAAAGAAAACATACACTCAGAGGAAATAATAGAGACAAATCAAAAAGAGAGAAGAAAAAAGTCTTGGCTTAAATTTCGAAAGTATAGTAATTTCCGTTGATTTCTATTAACATCGTTACATTTATGTAAGTTTTGCTCGGTATTTTTGTTGAGATTTTTGAGAGAGGAATAAGCTGGTCCGGTTTTATTATCGTTATATTAAGTGGATAAGCAGTCTTATTGATTATCAGTTGTTGTATTTTTGCAGGGTAATTTCCGTATGAGTATAAGTAAATTTGGTTTGGTGTGTTCCCAATTTGTATCACTGTGATCTTTGTGTCTAATGCACTGTTCAAGTGCTGGAAACTATTTCCTACGTTGTTTGTCTGAGAGTTGTTTAGAGAATTAAAATAAAGCATTAGGGGCACTGACAGAGACAAAACAATCAATGTTACTATAAGGGAAGAGAAAATCTCGGAAAGCCCTTTATTCCTTTTCACTTTTCTCACCCTGTGTTAGATGCCAAGACGTTTTGTACTGAAGAGAATGGTTTGCCAGTTGCTGTTTGACCAACGAAGATCACTGTGTAATACTGTCCAGGGGTATAACTTCCTTGCAATTGTGTGACATTCTGGTATGTGTCGCCTGGTGCTAGCGAAACAGAGACTGGTATTGTTTTTCCATTGACTGAAATAGAAGTTATTTTCACATTTATGCTACCAGTGTTTGAGAGGGTGTATTGCAGATATGCTTGTCCTGTTCCAGGGTTTACAATGATTTGGGCTTGTGCGTTCACGTTAGCAATCTGTGTTATATTGTTAAACATTCCATTTACATAGGCATACAGAAGACCACCCATCGCTATTGTTATAGCTAAAACAATTACAGTTCCCATTATTGCCGATATTCCTCTTTTTATCTTTTTCATGTAAAAATAAAGAGTTAAAAAAGAGGAGAGAAGACTGAAAGTTGTTTGGCGATGAAATATCAAGGAAGAAAACAACAAAGAGATATAAAAGAAATAGGAAGAAGATAAAAAACAGTTAATTAACTTTTATTCTGTTATGCTGCTTCACTTGCTAATACGTTTTCAGCTACGGAGAATGGTTTGCCAGTTGCTGTTTTCCCGCTGAAGATTACTGTGTAGTACGAACCTGGTGTGAAAGAGCCAGAAAGGGCTGTCACGTTCTGGTATGAGTCACCAGGGTTTAATTGGATGGTAGTTGATATCGTATTACCATTTATACTGATGGAAGTGATCTGTACTTGTATGTTGCCGTTGTTCTGCAAGCTAAATTGCAAATAGGCTTGGTTAGTTGAGGGGTTTACAATTAGTTGTGCCTGCGCATTTACATTGGCGTTTTGTGTCATGTTTCCA
>ERZ1684502.68-NODE-68-length-28974-cov-45.638888_pt1 | contig 28974 bp, 28 predicted proteins | sample MGYA00580192_ERZ1684502 | MGnify/ENA primary metagenome ERZ1684502 (study PRJEB41476, sample SAMN13258264) | hydrothermal vent metagenome | biome: caldera [ENVO_00000096]; feature: acid hot spring [ENVO_00002120]; material: acidic water [ENVO_01000358] | place: New...
AATCTCTAGTAAGTTTACTTTTGCTTTTAATCTGGAGTTTACATAATTTATTGCTTCAATAAGCGTACTAAATTTAATGTAAGACGAGAAAGCTCTTTTTACTGTTTCTCTGATGTGCCAATTTCCTACTGGAGCATAATATTCGCTAGTTATTTCCCTAATTATTATCACTCCTGCCTGTTTTCTCATTTGATATAAGTTTTCGATTGTTGCAAATCTTGCTGCCATATAGCCACCATCAAGAAAATCATACTCTCCCCAATAATCTTCAGAAAGCTCGCTTACTACGAGCTCATTAGCCCATAATGAGAGCGGATGCCAAATTTCTATCCAAGCAGACCTATATTTCGAAGGATAAAGAATTATATGAAAATAGTTACCAAGATAAGAATTATAATATAATCTTATTTCGTTTAATATATTAAAGTTTCTGACCTCTTTAAGCAAACTATTTCCTATAGTTGTATCTACTGCAGTTATTGACCACCTTGTAGGAACTATTTTTCTGTTCTTCTTTTGCCCTAAAAGGCCTAATGAAAGAGCATTAATTATTGTATAAATATCTTGGCCATCTTTATAAAGCTTAAGTATTGCGTCTTGTGCTTTTACATCATCAAATATTAGTTTATCGAGAGTTTTTGGTATTTTAGGATTTTCATCTACTTTTATATCTTTAGCATTCAATGAAGGTCCTCTGGGTAACAATATTCCGTCAAATTTTAGCTTTAGGACTATATTTTTTGTTTCGCTTATTACCTCTGATAGGACTGGTTTTTCTGATACTGCAGTTATTGAAATTTCTTTTTCATATAGTTTTTCTGGTTCATTTACTTTAATGCCAGAAAATATAGAAGAAATCATTGAAGTTCTAAGGGACAAGATATCACTAAGGCTTTTCTTACCCCACCAACCTGTAGGATTCTCATACTCTTTTGCTTCTTCCCCCATTACTGATGGCGGTAAGTTATAAATAACTGAAACTTTAGGATAGTTTTTCTCTCCAACGACTATACTTGGGGGGGTAGATCCTTCAATTTTATCACTATTTCTAATTTTAGATACAGTTATTGCTACGTTTCTAAACCTATCTAAGATTGGGCAAGAGGGCAATCCACACAAATATTTATAGCCTTTACATCTTACACAGAGTTCAGCTGGTATTTTTCTCAATTCTTAGTTTCCTCAATATATACCATTTAACAATCTCAAACTTAGCCTTTACTGTTAATCCTCTACCAACTGCTTCTATTATTTTATTCTTCCTTATACAATCAAGGATTTCGTCTACGTTAAATTCTGTTACATCAACAATATTGTATGCAGAGCCTAGAGCATATTTTATATGAGCATCACTATTTGCTAGTCCAGGTAAATGAAGCTTTTGTGAAGCTTCTTTGGCTTTTTTATTAGCCGATTTGGGTGCTTTGGAATTAAAGATTTCAATTGCGTCAAACTTATACTCAAAAACTTTATCTCCAATTCCTTCCCTTAAAATATCAAAAGGATGTGAAGGAAAAAGGACACAATTATTTTCTTTTGCATATTCTACCAGTTCTGGTAATCTTTTTGGAGGAGAAGGTGAAAAATCACATAGAATTACTACATGGCCGAATTGTGTAGTTACTTCTTGCCCGGGTATAATATGGCGTTTATCTTTAAAAACAAAATGGGCTTTAGAAGTATCGTGATCTGTTATTGCTAATCCGTCTAGCCCTATTTTTAGGGCATAATTTAGCATTGTTTGTGGGGATTCTTTACCATCACTATAAAAAGTGTGTATATGAAAATCAATTCTTAACATTTAATACACCTTGTTCTTTCATTACTTTTACTGATTGATTCTTACGTTTGTAACTATTATTAGTCATGGGTCGTTTTCCCAGCTAGTTATATATTAATGTGTTAGGTACGAGTGATAAATTCTTTTTCTTCAGTATAGATCTTTATTCTTTAAAATTTTTATTATTTCTTCTAAATTCTTTTACCTTCAATAGTATTATGTCCTCTATGCATTCTACGTTATAATCTGTCCTTACTAAAGTGACAATCATGTCAAGTTTAGCTAGTATAATTTGTTTTTTCGAATTCCTCTGTTTAGTTTTGTTAGATCTTTTACTATTTTGTTTTCTTCACTTTTTATTCAGAGTATAATATTTCCTATTTTATTTTGTAATAAAGATATAAATATAAATTTTATATTCCGAATGAACTAACACTAGATACAACCATTTTATTGTTTTTAACTGTTTAAACTATATCGTTTTAGTTATTTAACTTGTAAAATGCTAAAATAGTAACCCTTACATCTTTACGAATTTCATAATTTATTGAAATAGCTGGAAATTCTGTCTTCTGTATTTCTCTTTGCTTAAATCATCATTTTTCTACTTTATATATCAAACAATCATTACATCTAAGGCAAGTTATGAGGTCTTGTGTAATTAGATTTGCTGTATACACTCTAAGCATTTTAGTATTTCTTGAATTTTTACAGATATAACTCTCTGCTGGCGTTAAGTCCTTTTACGTTCTAAGTTAAGTTATAAGCTTTATCTTAGTCTTTTATCTTAGTGGTTAGGAAATGGCATTTAACGACTTGCGTGAATATATAAGCTTCATGCGTTCAAAGAAAAAACTTATCGAAATTTATGACGAAGTTGATTCTATATTAGAAATTGCTGAAATAACAAGAAGAGCTACATATTTTCATTTACCTCCTTTACTATTCAAGAATGTAAAGGGATATCCAGGTTGGTCTGTAATTACTAATATTTTCTATTCGATAGAAGCTTTTTACGAATTATTTAATACAAAAAACTTAGAAGAAATAACAAGTTCATTCTTAGAGAAAATGCTTGGATTCATGCCAATTACTTTTTCTGGGAAGATCAAAAGCCTATTTGATATGTTAAAGCTTGGTAAACTTCTTCCTAGTAAGAAGAAACCTGAATTCAAGGAGGCGGATTTAGATTTTAATAAAATACCTGCACTCAAAACCTGGCCAAAAGATGCAGGCAGATATTTAACCTTTTCTATTTTAATAACCAAAGACCCAGATACTGGCGTTCATAATCTGAGCGTTTATAGGATGCAAATACTGAATGAGAAGGAAGTCATTGTACATTGGCAGGCATTAAAAAGAGGCTCGCTTACCTCGTTTAAATACAAAGAAAAAGGGATTACTAAAATTCCTGCGGCTATAGTAAATGGGGTAGATCCTATAATAGCGTTTGTTGCAGCTTCCCCTGTTCCTCCGGGGTTAGATAAATATGTATTTTCGGGTATATTACGTAATGAAGGTGTTCCTGTTCACGAGCTTGATAATGGTTTACTTGTTCCATCTACGGCTGAAACTGTTTTTGAAGGTTATATTGATATAAATGATGTAAGACTTGAAGGACCTTTTGGTGACCATTTAGGTTACTATACTCCTCCAGATTATTATCCAGTGTTTAAGATGGAAAAAGCTTATGCTAGAGACAATCCTATCTTTCATGCTACTTCTGTTGGTAAACCTCCTTTAGAAACCGAATGGATAGGTAAAGCTACAGAGAGGCTTTTTCTGCCATTTATCAAAATGTTAATTCCAGAGATTGTAGATATGAATTTGCCAGAGTATGGATTATTTACCGGGATTGGAATTTTCTCTATAAAGAAATACTACCCGGGGCAGGCTAAAAAGACTATGATGAGTATATGGGGATTAGGACAACTTAGTTTGTTAAAAATGGTTATTATTGTTGATGCTGACGTTAATGTTCACGATTTAAATCAAGTATTATATACTATTTCTACTACCGTAGACCCTAAAAGAGACATCCTCATAGTAGATAATATAATAACTGACTCCTTAGATCATACAACTCCTTATCCCCCCTTAGGTAGCAAGATTGGAATCGATGCAACTAGAAAATTTAAAGAAGAACTTGGTAAAGAGTGGCCAGAAGAACTAGCTAGCGATGAAAATGTAGTGAAAAAGGTAATGCCTTTATGGGAAAAAATCAAATCTCAATATCATCTCTGACAGTTCTATCATCAACAGTATAGATGACACTAACCATTTTTATCTCTGGAAGTATATTTTGTATTTGTATTTTTTCATTTGGTTTTAGCTCTTTCTCTATCTTTCTCTCTTCACTTATTGATCTTGCAGTTCTCTGTCCTTCTACTGTAATTGCTGTTATTCTATAATGAAGGACGACATTCCTTATTAGCACTTTCTTATTGCTTTTATTTGTTAGCACTAATGATCCATCTTGTAAGATTACATCAATTTGACGCAAAAAATTCACCCTTTTCAAGAGTATTATTTGGTTCTCTTGCTTATAAGGAATTCATGTTCAACGAATAAATTGAGTAAAATGGCTGGTGTTGAAGATTTTATAAAGAGATGGAATGGAGGAAATCAAGAGCCTAGTATAGCTGAAAAAGTAAAGTCCCTCTTCAAACCACAACAACCTTTAAGATATAGGCTAATAATGGCTCACTATAAGTTAAAGACTACTATAAGTAGACTTGAGGTTTATATCTCAAGACTTCAAGAGAGAGATAGAGCATTATTTGAAAAAGTAGTTGAAGCCCAGATAAATAAAGATAATGCCAGGGCTTCAATGTATGCAAATGAGATTGCTGAAATAAGAAAAATCACAAAACAGTTACTAACCACACAAATTGCTTTAGAACAAGTTGAGCTTAGACTAGAAACAGTAAGCGAATTAGGAGATGTATTTACTTCATTAATTCCAGTATTAGGTGTAATTAGGGAGTTAAGGCAAGCTATAAAGGGTGTAATGCCAGAACTTTCTGTAGAGTTAGGAGAACTAGAGGACGGATTACAGGAGGTTGTGATAGAAGCAGGTGAATTCACAGGTTCTAGTGTTGATTATACAGTAACATCACCAGAGGCAAGAAAGATATTAGAAGAGGCTTCAGCTATAGCAGAGCAAAGAATGAAAGAGAAATTCCCATCATTACCAACGTTTGTTACTTCAACATCACTACAAAAAACTAATGAAAATCAAAAATAATTATAATTACATTTAGATTTTTTGAAGAATCAAAAAACATTTTTAGAGTATAAGTCATATTTTTATTGGGAGAAAAGTTTGAATTCTTCTCTTATTGAAGGCGCTCTCGTGGTCGATCTTAAAGATATAAGAAAGGATATGATTAATATAGCTGGTGGTAAGGGGGCTAATTTAGGAGAATTAATATCAATGGGAATAAGAGTACCTCCAGGTTTTGTTATAACGTCTCATGCGTATAAGTATTTTATATCATATAATAAATTAGATGAAAAAATTAGGGAAATTTTTGAACATGAGAAAGATGATGAAGTTATAAGTGAAGAAATAAGGAAATTAATATTAAATGGAGAAATTCCTCAAGATTTACGTGATCAAATTCTTTCCGCTTACGATAGTTTAGTTAAAATAGTTGGAAAAGAGTTTTTAGTTGCTGTTAGGTCTTCTGCAACGGCAGAAGATATAGAGTCCGCAAGCTTTGCTGGTCAACAGGATACCTACTTAAACATTTCAAGAGACGAATTACTTGAGGCGGTTAAAAAAGTTTGGGCAAGTTTATATGCTCCAAGAGCAATATCATATAGAAGATTTAAGGGTATTGATCAATTAAAAGTTGAGATGGCGGTTGTTATTCAAAAAATGGTTAATTCAAAAACAGCAGGAGTTATGTTTACTTTACATCCAGCCACTGGTGATAGAAATTATATTATGATCGAGTCTAGCTGGGGATTAGGAGAGGCTGTTGTGAGTGGTAAAGTGACACCAGATGAAGTTTTAGTGGAGAAATCTTCTCTAAAAATAGTTGAGAAGAAAGTATCTCATAAAATTCTAAAAATTATCTATGACAAGGAGAAAAGAAAGAACGTCGTTTTAGACTTATCTGGAGAAGAAGCAGATAACATGTCAATTACGGATGAAGAAGCAATAGAGTTAGCAAAATTAGCGCTTAAAATAGAACAACATTATGGTAAACCTATGGATATTGAATGGGCAATAGACGCAGATTTTCAATTCCCAGATAATATATTCATAGTGCAAGCAAGACCGGAAACTTATTGGGCAAGTAAACAGAAAGAAGAGAATAAAGAAGAAGTAAAATCTAGTGTTGGAAAAGTATTAACAAGAGGTTTACCTGCTAGCCCTGGTATAGTGCACGGAAAGGCAAGAGTTATTCTTAATATAAAAGATGCAAAATATTTCGAAAAAGGAGATATTTTGATTACAAAAATGACAGATCCTGATTGGGTACCAATAATGAAAATTGCTTCAGCAATCGTTACCGATGAAGGAGGAATGACAAGTCACGCTGCAATAGTATCTAGAGAATTAGGAATTCCTGCAATTGTAGGAACTGGTAACGCTACTAAAGTTATCAAAGACGGGCAGGAGATTACAGTTGACGCTACTAGAGGCATAATATATGAAGGGAAGCTACTAATTGAAACTGAACATAAGGAAGAGACAACCGCTGATAAGAAAACAACAACAATTAGCGGAATTAGTAAAGATTTCTTGCTTAGTTTGTATCCTGTTACAGCAACAAAAATTTACATGAACTTAGGTCAGCCTGATATTATTCATAAATATCTTGATTTACCATTTGATGGAATTGGATTAATGAGGATCGAATTTATAGTAAGTGAATGGATAAAGTATCACCCCTTGCATCTAATAAAGACTGGTCAACCACAAGTCTTTGTAGACAAGCTTGCTGAAGGAATAGCAATGGTAGCATCAGCAATATATCCAAGGCCAGTTGTAGTCAGGTTCTCTGATTTTAAGACTAATGAATATAGGAGGTTAATTGGTGGAGAAGAATTCGAACCAGAGGAAAGAAACCCAATGATAGGATGGAGAGGAGTATCTAGATATATTAGTCCTCAATATGAACCAGCGTTTAGATTAGAGGTTAGAGCTATTAGGAAAGTTAGAGAAGAAATGGGATTAAAGAACGTTTGGGTTATGTTTCCATTTGTAAGAACCACATGGGAGTTAGAGAAGGCTATTAAGATTATGAAAGACGAAGGGTTAAGGAGAGGACAAGACTTCAAGGTATGGGTTATGGCAGAAGTACCATCTGTTATTGTATTGGCTGATAAGTTCTCTCGGCTTGTTGATGGGTTTAGCATAGGTAGTAATGATCTTGCACAACTAACTTTAGGTGTTGATAGAGACTCGGATCTTTTAGCTAAGATGGGATATTATGATGAAAGAGATCCTGCTGTATTAGAGTCTATAAAGAGATTGATTAAGGTTGCTCATAAGTATGATAAGACCGTATCAATATGTGGGCAGGCACCAAGTGTATATCCAGAAATAGTTGAATTCTTGGTTAGACAAGGAATCGACAGTATAAGTGTTAACCCAGATGCTGTAATCCAGGCAAGGAAACAAGTAGCGTCAATAGAACAGAAAATTATGCTAGAAGGTCTTAGGAAAAAGAAGTAAAACATTCTTTACATATTCTTCTTGCACCATCAAAATATGCAGTACATTCCTCACAAATAATTCTACCACATTTTTCGCATTTTCCAACAGCTAGGTTTCTCCTGCAAATTTCGCAGAGGCTCAATTCGCATACTTTACAAATCCCTTTTTCTTTTAAGTAGTCTTCTTCACAAACCCTTCTACCACAAATTCTACAAGTATACCTCGCTTCTCTTTCTTCACAAATTTCACATTTCAAGGAATTTTCTAAACCATCTATAGGCTTCTTCGTCGTCTTTGGCTTGTACTGGTGGATGTTTAAAGTAGAATGCAGATACTTCAACTAAAGGCCCTCCTATTTTTCTATCCAATGCAACTTTTACCGCTCTAATAATATCAGAAAGAACTGCTGCACAATTTGATTTATCATCCACTTCTAACGAAGTTTCAATTTTTATTGGCATTCCTGCAAATCCAGCCCCTTTTAGATATATATATGCTACTTTTGTATTTCCTAAAAAAGGTACGTAGTCTGAAGGCCCTATTCTTATTTTGCCTTCTTTTTCAAGGTAATTATTATCGTCAAGTGTACTTGTAACAGCTTTAGTTTTGCTTATCCTTTTTGAGTAAAGCCTTTCTTCAGTCTTCATATTTAAGAAGTCAGTATTTCCTCCTACGTTTAATTGGTATGTTTCTTCTACTTTTACTCCTCTTAGTCTGAATAATGAGGTTAAAGTTCTATGAAGGATTGTAGCACCCACTTGCCCCTTTATATCGTCTCCGGCTAGTGGTATGTTTTTCTCTTTAAACATCTGAGGGAATTTCCCTGTTGGGTCACTTGCAATAAAAACTGGAATTGCATTAATGAATGCGGCATTTGCTTCCAATGCAGCTTTTGCATATTCTCTGCTAGCTTGCTCACTTCCTACTGGTAATAAATTAATGAGAATTTCCGCTTTACTATCTTTTAATTCTTGTATTACACCTTCTATTGTACCATCATAAGCAGGGTTAAATACATCTTTCATGTGATTAGCTACACCATCAAGAACAGGCCCAGCTTTAACTTTTACTCCCTTCTTTTCCATATTAACTATCTTGGGTGTTATATTGGGCTTTTCAAATATCGCCTCACTTATATCTTTTCCAATTTTATTTTTTGAAATATCGAATGCAGAAACGATTTCTATGTCAGTAACCTTATAATTTCCTATAATGGGAGTTATGAGCCCCTCATAATAATTATCTCCTTTTTGTTTATAATATTCGATTCCTTGAATTAGCATTGACGCACAATTTCCTAGACCAGCTATTGCTACTCTAATCATATATTTTTTAAACAAGAAAAGTAGTTAATAAAATATACTATGTGATGAGAAAAATTAACAGATTGGTGAAGAAGTGGAGCGACACTGAGGTGATTTTATGCTAAAAAGAATGTATGTAAGAGTTTATGGTAGGGTTCAAGGTGTAGGCTTTAGGAGATATGTCCAAATTCATGCTTTTAGACTAGGAATTAAGGGATATGCAAAAAATCTTGAAGACGGAACAGTAGAGGTTGTGGCAGAAGGTTATGAAGAGGCTTTACAGAAATTATTAGAATACATAAAGCGGGGTTCACCTTTATCTAGAGTTGAAAAGGTTAATTATAGATTTTGTGAATATAAAGGTGAGTTTGATGATTTTGAAGCATTATAAGTTCATCAAAATTTATAAATTAGTCTGTTTTTAGTCTATTAGGTGCTTTTTATGCACCAATGGAAAATTCAGTTTTGATACCAAAATATTGGTACAATATAATACCAGATTTGCCTAAACCTTTACCTCCACCAAGAGACCCTCCAAATGCGGAATTCTCTAGAATTGAATTATTAGAAAAGATTTTACCAAAAGAAGTTTTAAGACAGCAATTCACTATTGAGAGATTTGTAAAGATACCCGAAGAGGTAAGAGATAGATATGCAATTATAGGAAGACCTACACCATTAATGAGAGCTAAAAGACTTGAAGAGTATTTGGGTACTCCAGCGAAAATTTACTTCAAATATGAGGGAGCGACACCTACTGGTTCACATAAGATAAATACTGCGATAGCACAAGCTTATTTCGCAGAAGAAGAAGGAATTTCCCATGTTGTAACTGAGACTGGAGCTGGACAATGGGGTACTGCAGTAACTTTAGCAGCATCAATGTATGATTTAGAATCAACAATATTTATGGTAAAAGTTAGTTATGAGCAAAAACCTATGAGAAGAATAATAATGGAGCTTTATGGAGGAAAAGTATATGCAAGTCCAACTGATTTAACGGAGTTTGGAAGAAAGATCCTAAAAGAGAATCCAAATCATCCTGGTTCGTTAGGAATAGCAATGAGCGAGGCCATTGAATATGCTTTGGAGCACGATTATAGATATCTTGTTGGTAGCGTACTCGATGTAGTTTTACTTCATCAGTCCGTTATAGGAATGGAGACTATAGCCCAACTTGATGAGTTAGGTGAAGAGCCAGACATGCTAATAGGCTGTGTTGGAGGGGGAAGCAACTTTGCTGGCTTTGTATATCCGTTTATTGGAGCTAAAAAAGGTAAGAAGTTCATAGCTGTAGGTGCTGCTGAAATACCTAAGTTTAGCTCTGGAAGATATGAATATGATTATCCAGATACTGCTGGGTTGTTGCCTCTTGTAAAGATGATAACTCTCGGAAAAGATTATGTACCGCCACCGATATACGCTGGAGGACTAAGATATCATGGTGTGGCACCCTCTCTAAGTTTACTTATAAAAGAAAAAATTGTTGAATGGAGAGAATATACGGAGGAGCAGATATACGAAGCAGCAAAATTATTTATGAGAACTCAAGGAATTGTACCAGCACCAGAATCTGCACACGCAATTAAAGCAACAATTGATGAAGCATTACTTGCTAAGAAAACTAATGAGAAAAAAGTAATTGTGTTCAATCTAAGCGGGCATGGATTGCTAGATCTTGGAAATTATGACTCAATTCAGAAAAGGGTCGGAAAATGAAAAGAATGCTAGTAACTTATATGACATTAGGATATCCGAACCTAGAGATTTTTTATCAGTTCGTAGAAAAAAGCGTCGAACTTGGGACTGATGTCTTAGAAATTGGATTACCACCTAAGTACGCAAAATATGATGGCCCTGTAATAAGAAAAAGCTATAAGGTCGTATCAAGCTGGTTAAAGGACTATATAAATCCATTGAAAGAACTTAGGAAAAGTGTCAATGTGCCAATTGTCATTTTAACTTATTTAGAAGACTATTTATCTAACTTAGATTCATTTTTAACTGCTCTACACGAAATAAATATAGATGGGGTTCTTTTTCCTGATTTACTAATAGATTATATTGATAACTACGAAACTTATGTTTTGAGCATTAAAGAAAAAGGGTTAAAGGCTGTATTATTTACCGGACCATCATTACCAGACAATTTGATTAAGATAGCATCTAAAATTTCAGATTTATTCCTGTACTACGGGGTTAGGCCTACTACTGGTGTACCAATACCGGTAAGTGTGGATTCTCTTATAGCAAGAGTGAGAAACTTAGTACAGAATAAATTAGTTATTGGATTCGGGTTAAACGATTTTAATGATTTAAGAAAAGCTCTGAGTACAGGTGCAGATGGTGTAGCTATAGGAACTGCTTTTATAGAAGAAATAGAGAAAAATGGTCTTCAATCTGCATTGCAACTTGTTAAGACTATAAGAGGGGTATTGGATGAATACAGTTGAATTGCTAAAAAAGATCGTCAGAAGGGAAAATTTGTCAGAAGAGGAGGCTAAAAACGTTGCAAATGTTATAATAAGAGGAGAACTACCAGAAATTCTTAGCGCAGGAATTTTAGTAGGATTAGCAATAAAAAACGAAAGCATGGAAGAAATAGTCGGTTTTGCTAAAGCAATGAGGGAAAATTGTCTTCATATTAATTTTCCTAATGCACTAGATACTGCCGGGACTGGAGGAGATGGTTTTAACACCTTAAATGTAAGTACAGCTGTAGGCTTATTGATAAGCCAAGTTTTTCCTGTAGCGAAACACGGAAATAGAGCCGTAAGCGGAAAATCTGGTAGTGCAGATGTACTAGAAGCTCTAGGTTATAATATATATGTTAAGCCAGAAATTGCAGAAAAATTATTGAAAGAATCTAACTTCGTATTCCTTTTTGCTCAGATTTATCATCCTGCAATGAAAAATGTAGCCAATATAAGGAAAACATTAGGTATTCGTACAATTTTTAATATTTTAGGTCCTCTAACAAATCCGGCATTTACAAGGTATCAAATGATAGGAGTATTTTCTAAAGACTTTTTACCAAAATTGGCTGAAGCCATTGTTAAACTAGATTATGAAAGAGTAATTTTATATAATGGTTATCCTTCTCTAGACGAAGTTTCCCCTCAAGGAGAGACGTATGTTTATGAGATTCAAAGAGGTAAAATAGACAGTTATACAATTTCTATTAAGGATTTCGGCCTAAAAGAAGAGGTTCCAATTATAAAGCTTATGGTGGATGATCCAATAACTTCTGCAATAAGAATTCTAAAAGCATTTAAAGGAAAGGACATTGAGGCAAGAGAGTTTATTGGGATCAATACAGCTATGGGACTATATCTAATTGGAAAAGTTAAAGACTTGATAGATGGATACGAATATGCTTTAGAACTAATGGATAATGGAATTTCTCATATTAAGTTTCTAATAGAGAATAACGGTGATATAAATAAATTTATGAAGTTGGTGTCAATAATTGATTAAAATAAAATTTTGTGGAATTTCCTATGTAGAAGACGCAATAATGGCATCTAAATATGCTGATTTTATTGGCATTATAACGGATCCTATAAGCCCTAGGTTTGTTAAACCAGAGTTTATTAACATAATAAAACCTCTTGTCGACAAACCTATAGTTAACGTAAAAGTTAATGGTAAAATTGAAAATATCGTAAGAGAATCAAATACCGATTATATACAAATCCATAGAGTTCTAACTATAGAGGAGCTTGAAAGTATCCTTTCGTATGGAGAAAAGAAGTTCATTCTTTATGTTCCTTCTTCGCCTAAATACGAGGAATATTTCAACTTAATAGTAAAGAAAACTAATCAATTGATCCTTATAGACTCAGAAAAGAAAGGAGAGAAAGTAAATCTTGAGGTAGCAAGTAAATGGGTCAAGGAATACGAAAAGGTCGGAATTGGAGGAGGTATAACGCCAGAAAACGTTGAAGAATTTTTGAAATTAGAACCTTATTGGTTAGACATATCGTCTGGTATTGAAAAGTTTAAGGCAAAGAAAGATCCCGTCAAGATGATTAAAATTGCAGAAAAGGTGAAACCATGGATATTTACCCAATAACCTCTTTTGCTCAACCTTATGAAGTTTTTAATTGTATAGAGGAAGAAAACATAGCTGCGCTACTTGAAAGTGGTACTGGTCCTCAACATAAAGCTAGGTATAGTATAATAGCTTGGGGGAAGAAAGGATATATTCGCATTCAAGGTGATTCATCTTATGGTGATATAACAGAATCTTTTTATGACCCAATAGAAGTACTTCAGAAGTTTCTCAATAAAGCTCCGCGACTTAGTTTACCAGGCAAATTTAAAGGAGGAATGATCGGATACGTAAGCTATGATTCAGTTCTATATTGGGAAAACATAAAGAATTTGAAGTCTGAAGCAGAAAACTGGCCCCAAATGGAATTCTTTATTCCAGAAAATGTGATAGTTTACGATCATGTAGAAGGTAAAGTATATGTAGAAGGGGAATTACCTAGAATTTCATCATGTAATGATATTGGTAATGCAAGATTCGAGTTTGAAACCGAATCTTTAGGGAAAACGGAATTTGAAAGGTCGGTTTTAGACATCTTGGAGTATATTAAAAATGGGTATGCTTTTCAGGTAGTAATTTCTAGATTTTTACGATATAGTTATAAGGGTGATTTAATGGATTTTTATTATAATTTAAGAAAAATTAATCTATCTCCCTACATGTATTATCTTAAGTTTTATGATAGACAACTGATAGGTTCTAGCCCTGAGACGTTATTTAGTTTACAAGATGGGATAGTTGAGACTTATCCAATAGCAGGATCAAGGCCAAGAGGGTCTACACCAGAAGAGGACTTAGCATTGGAAAAAGATCTATTGTCTTCTGAGAAAGAAAGAGCAGAACATATAATGTTGGTCGATCTTGCAAGAAATGATCTTGGAAAAGTATGCTATATGGGATCTGTAAAAGTACCAGAGTTCATGTATATAGAAAAATACAGTCATGTACAACACATAGTATCTAAAGTAGTTGGTACATTAAAAAGAAATAAAGATGCTTTTGACGTTCTTAAATCTGTTTTTCCTGCAGGTACTGTAAGTGGAGCTCCAAAACCGGTTGCCATGAATATAATTGAGTTATTAGAGCCTTATAAGAGAGGGCCTTATGCAGGGGGAGTTGGGTTTATATCAGCTAATGGGGATGCGGAATTTGCTATTGCTATCCGTAGCGCTTTTGTCAATAAGGATTTGTTTAGAATTCAAGCTGGAGCAGGAATAGTTTATGATTCTATCCCAGAGATGGAATATTATGAGACTGAGCACAAGATGAGGGCATTAAAGGTAGCAATGGGTGTTGTATAATGGATTTGAGTTTAATTATTGATAATTATGACAGTTTTGTCTATAATATTGTGCAACTAGTCGGGGAATTAGGAAGCTATCCGATTGTAATAAGGAACGATGAGATTACTATTAAAGGAGTAGAGAGATTAAATCCTGATAGGATAATAATTTCTCCTGGTCCAGGATCTCCAGAAAAAAAAGAAGATATTGGAATAGTCATAGATGTGATAAAGCAATTGGGCAAGAGGATTCCAATTTTAGGTATATGTTTAGGACATCAAGCTATTGGTTATGCTTTTGGTGCGAAGATTAGAAAAGCTAAGAAAGTATATCACGGTAAAATAAGTAAAATTGAAGTTATTGGTAATTCGATACTTTATGATGGTCTTCCAAGACAATTTGAAGCTATTAGGTATCATAGCTTAGTTATAGATGATGTAAAGGAACCCTTAATTGTAGACACTTATTCATATGAAGACAAAGAAATTATGGGAATACATCACACGGAACTAAGAATATATGGTGTACAGTTTCATCCAGAGAGCGTCGGTACACCGTTAGGGAGAAAGATCCTTTATAATTTCCTAAATAAGGTGTAATTAGATGCCACGCTTTTTAGATGGGTGGTTAGCTGATGTTGTAAACTTATCATTGGCTAGAGAAAGAGTTAAGAAAGTAAGAGAAAGACCCATTTATTCCCTTTCTAAATTTATAAGAGCTACCGAAAGTAAGAGAAATCCAATTATAGCTGAATTTAAAAGAAGGTCCCCTTCTGGTTTAAACGAGAATAGGGACATCATAGAATATGTTAAGTTTATGGAGGAAAATGGGGCAGTTGGAATAAGTGTATTGACCGAAGAAAAGTACTTTGGGGGTAGTTATTCTGATTTAGAAAAAGTAACTAGCATAGTTAAGATTCCAGTCTTAATTAAGGACTTTATAGTTTCTGAAAGACAGATTGATAATGCTTATAATTTAGGGGCTGATGTGGTTCTTTTGATTGTGAAAATATTAACAGATAAAGAACTCGTGGACTTGTATAATTATGCTACAGCTCTTGGATTAGAAGTAATTGTAGAGATAGCGGATGAAAATGATCTTAAAATAGCTTTAAAACATGATTTTAGAATTATAGGTGTTAATTCAAGAAATTTAAATTCTTTAGAGATAAATCTTCAATATGCTAGAAATCTTCTTAAGTTGATACCTAAAGATACCATTAAAATAGCTGAGAGTGGGATAAAAACAAGAGAAGAAATAATACAGCTAAAAGAAGCAGGAGCTGATGCCTTTCTTATTGGCACGACTTTAATGAGAGACCAAAACAAAATTAAGGAACTAGTATAATTTTTTCATGATGTCGATAGATCGGTTCTCACTTTCAGCAAGCAATATAACTGGTGAGTCAACTTTAGTATATCAAGAATACGCAAGACAAGTACAGAAAAACAAGGGGATAAAGATAATTAATTTTGGTATAGGGCAACCTGATTTATCGACTTTCAAGAAGATTAGGGACGCAGCTAAGAAGGCATTAGATGAGGGATTTACTGCATATACCTCAGCTTATGGTATTGATGAATTAAGACAAAAAGTAGCTGAATATTTAAGTAGTAAATATGAGAAAGTGAAAAAAGAAGAGGTAATAATAACTCCTGGTGCCAAGACTGCATTATATTTAGCTCTTCTTCTTTATACAAATCCAGGGGACGAGGTAATACTTTTCGACCCTTCCTTTTATTCTTATGCCGAAGTAGTTAAGATGTTAGGAGGGGTGCCGGTTTATGTAAAGATGAAGTTTAACGAATCTACAGGCTTTTCTCTTAATTTATCTGAAATTGAATCTAAGATAACTAAGAAAACTAAAATAATAGTGCTAAATAACCCTCATAACCCTACTGGTATGGTGTTTGATCCTATAGAAATAGAAAAGCTAATGCAAATTGTTAAAGAAAAAAAGCTTATTCTTTTATCAGACGAGATTTATGATCATTTTATATACGAGGGAAAGATGAAAAGTGTATTAGAAGACTCTGAATGGAGAGATTACGTAATTTATGTTAATGGATTTAGCAAGACTTTTTCAATGACGGGCTGGAGGTTAGGTTATGCAGTTGCAAAAGAAAGTGTTATAAGGAAAATGGCAGCAGTTGCAGCAGATATATATACTTGTCCTACAAGTTTTGCGCAAAAAGGTGCAGTTGAAGCATTTAATGCTTTTGATGACGTTAAAGAAATGATAGCCTTATTTAGGAAAAGACGTAATGTAATGTATGAAGAGTTAAAGAAAATAAAAGGCATACAAGTATATAAAAGCCCTGGAACGTTCTATATGTTCCCATACATAGGAGAAGTACTTAGAAAAAATAAGCTTAGTGTGAGAGATTTCTCATTAAAGTTAATTGAAGAAAAAGGGGTTACAACAATACCAGGCGAAGTATTCCCTTTAGACGTAGGGAAAGAATTTATTAGATTAAGCTTTGCTGTTAACGAAGATGATATAAGGGAAGGTATAAAAAGGATTAAAGAGTTTATTGAAATGTTGATGACACCCCAATAGTGTGAAAGGGATGAACGGAACTCCCATGGGCTGATCAATTAAGGAGTTCTGCTTTAATTTCTGTATATTCTTCGTATTCAATTTTTTCGATCTTTAATGTTTTCTTTAGGTCTTCCTCTACGTTTTTTACAGTTTCTATATAATCTTTGGGTCCTTTCAACTTTATATTTATTGTTACTGGTATAGGAATTCTATTTTGAATTTTTAGAGTTCTCACTGCTGAGGTTGTAGCTTTTATGTAATTTCCTAAAATATCTATCCTAGGATCTTCTGGTATATCATCTACGCTTGGTAATGACTCTAAAAGTATAGATATATTATCGCCATAAAGTCTCTCATACATTTCCTCCGTTATATGGGGCGCTATTGGATGAAGCAAAATCAATAAATCCTTGAATATTCTGCTTAACGTGTACAATGCAGATTTATCTTCTTCAAATAGTCTGTGTTTAACTAGTTCTAAGTACTCGTCAGCCACAGTTTCCCAGAAGTATGAATATAAGGACTCTACTACTACATAGAAATCATATGAGTTATAAGCCTCTATCACTTTCTTTACAAACCTTTTATGCTCTTGCAAAATCCATTGATCGATAGGATGAAGAGCATTTGGTTTTTCAAACTTCTTTTTCCCTATGAAAGGATACGAAAGCCTTCCCGCATTCCATAATTTTTGTAAGAGTAATTTCTTTCCTCTTACTGTTTCCCATTTAAATGGAAAATCGTCTCCTATTCTTGCATCAAGCAAAGTTAGCCTAATGGCATCAGCTCCATATTCATCAATTTTATCTAATGGATTTACAACGTTGCCTTTGCTTTTGCTCATTCTTGTTCCATCGGGTCCTAAAACTTGCCCATTTATTAAGACCTCGTTAAACGGTATATTACCTGTAAGCATTAATGTCCTAAATAGAGTGTAGAACAGCCATGTCCTAATTATATCAGTTCCTTGAAGCCTTAAGGATGCTGGAAATGTCTTCTTAAACTTCTCCTTATCAGTATAAAATCCAGTTAGATAAAGAACTGTAACACTGGAATCTATCCATACATCTGCTACATCAGTAACAGGTTTTAATGAAAGTCCACAATATGGGCATTTCTCGTATGGTGGTTTAGCTTTCGTTGGATCTATAGGTAGATCTTCTTCCTTAGCTGGGATTAAATGATTATTGTCACAATACCAGAATGGTAGAGGAGTACCATAAACCCTTTGTCTGCTTATATTCCAATCCCATTCGATACTTTTTATCCAGTCTTCCAAATAGTAGCCCATTCTAGCAGGGATAAATTTCATTTTCTTATATTCTTCCAATAATTTATCTTTAAATGATAGTGTCTTTATAAATATCTGTTTTTTCACAAGAAATTCTATTGGAGATAAACAGTCGCTTCTCTCTGTATGCGAAAGTACATTATGCTTAACTCTCTCAACTTTAACCAGATATCCTTTCTCTTTTAGTAGTTCAATCATTTTCTTTCTAGCGTCTTCTACTTTTAATCCATCCAAAATTCCACTAGTATTCTTCATCCTTCCTTTTTCATCAATTACTTCTGTGACTGGTAAATTGTACTTTAGTTGCCATCTGATATCTTGTGGATCACCGTAAGTGCTTATCATTACAGCGCCTGTTCCGAAATTTTTTTCAACCGCCTCATCAGCTATTATCTTTACTTCCTTATTAAAGATAGGAATAATAGCAGTTTTTCCTGTTAGATTTTTATATCTTTCGTCTTCAGGATGAACAGCAACAGCTTGTGTAGCTCCTAACAGTTCTGGTCTAGTAGTCGCAATGATAATTTCTCCTCCATCTTTCAATGGGAATTTGATATAGGCGAGTATACCTTCTCTTTCTAGATAACCGACTTCACTTTGCGCTAATGCAGTTTCACACTTTGGACACCAGTATACTGGTCCTTCTCTTAGTTCTATCAATCCCATTTTATACATATCTAATAAACTTTTTTGTATTATTTTTCTATAATTAGATTCATAAGTTTTATATTCATATTTTTCCCATTCCGGTCTATAACCTAATCTTATCATTGCATCTTTCATTTTGCTTATCATATCATTTGTCCACTCAATGCATTTCTGTAAGAACAACTCTCTATTATCTTTCGGCACTTTAAGTCTATATTGAACTTTTAGCTCTGTAGGCAATCCCTGAGTATCCCATCCTTGAGGTAAAAGTACGTTATAACCTTGTAATCTTTTGAACCTACCTATTGTATCAGCTATTGTAACCCAATATGCGTGTCCCATATGAAGTTCTCCACTTGTAAAAGGTGGAGGAGTATCTACCACAAATACCGGAGATTTTTCGTCCCCATCTCTAAATCTAAATACTTTTTCCCAATACTCTTTTGATAACCATTTCTTTTGCCATTTTAATTCTATTTCTTTTGGATCATAATGCTTAGGCCATTCCTGCATTTTTTTATTGATCTCTTCTTGGGATAACAATAACTAAACCACCTTAGCACTAATTTATTAGGATATGCTTTAAAAAGCATTTAAAATGACAAAAATAGCAGTTTTAGGTGGCGGAGTAGCCGGTTCATTATTATCCTATTTAATTAAAACGAGAACAAATTTTGATATAAAAATATTTGATATAAGAGAGAAATATGTGAAGCCTTGTGGAGATATAGTTCCAAACATATATTCACCTCCAGTACCCTGGGATGTGAAATTTAGAATAAAGAGATTTGCATTTTATCTTGATGGTGAGTTAATGAATGAAATAGAATATAGAAATACTAAGTGGGTAGTAATAGATAAATGGGGTTGGTTAAATAAAATGAGAGAAAAAGTGGGGGTAAGTTACATATCATATTTTAATAAAAATAGCTTCGATTATGTGATAGATGCCAAAGGACCTTATGATATGGATAGGGAAGTGGTTTATACAACTAGAGCTTTAATAAAAACAAATAAGTTTGATGATATTGCTATATTCGAATTTAACACAAAATATACAGGGTTCTATTGGGTTTTCCCTAGTGAAGATGGAATATTAAATGTAGGTGCAGGTTTTTTAGAGTATAAAAACTCTAAAGAGCTAGTCCTTAATTATATAAAAGGGAAGTACAAAGATGCACAAATTCTTGATGTTAGAGGGGCGCCTATATCTGTTTCTCCAATAAAAGATAAAAAGTTTAAAATAGGCGAGGCCAGAGGTCTGGTTTTTCCATTAAGTGGTGAAGGAATAAGACCTTCTGCTATATCAGCAGAAGTGGCTTTTGAAGCCTTGTACAAAGAGAAGGATTTCGAAACTTATATGGATGAATCACTTAAGAAATTATATAATGCAATTAATGTACAACATTTATTGCTTAAGCTTTATCGTAACTCTTCTCTTTCATTAAGAAAATCCTTATTGAAAATTTTATTTAAGAGTGATATACTTATAGATGTATACTTGGAAGATAAAATAACCTTAGAAGGAATTTTGGAAGCAGCGAGGTCCATTAGAAATGGAATTATACGTTGAAAACAGTAAAAGTAAATCTGGGAAGCACGCTATAAGAACTCTGATTTATCTAGTTGATGGGAATAATATAATAGAGTATAAGCAATTTAAAATAAAAAGAAAAATTAAAGGTATTTACAGTTTAGGAGAAGCGGAAGTAATAGATTTGCCTAATGATAAAACCCTCGTCTATATAACTATGGTGAAAACTATCAAAAATCAAGTGAAGGGAAGAGTGATAGTCTATTCTAAAGGAGAAGAAAAACTAAGATTGTATTATAGGAAACTAAAGCTAAAGCTAATTAGCGGAGATAAAAGTTACGTAGAAATAGTAAAAAGGATATTTGAGAGTTTAAATATTCCAATAAAGAAAATAAATCTTAAAGAGGTGAAATAGTGTTTAAAGTAGAATTTACTCTTCTGAGTTCTGATCCATTTAACATGTCAAGATTGCCATATGCAATAGAAAGTGTTGAAAAAGAGCTTAGTGATATTTGCGCCCCCATTAAAGTAGGAGCCTCAATTATGTGTTCTCCTTCAAAGGATTCTCTGATAGTCGTTTATACTGCATTTAATGAGTCTAAGCAACTTAACGTTTACGTAAGTGTTGAATCTTTAGATGCCCAGACATTAGTTCAGATAGTTGATAAAATAAATAAGAAAATGAGGCAAGAAGGTTATGTAATGACTTTATCTAGAACTTTTTCTAATTCAGCATAGATGTCTTCAAAGCTAATATTTTTGTTATTAAGCTTCAAAACTACATTGCAAAGGTAAGTATGAAGTCTGGTTTTACAGAAAATTAATTTCAATAAAGTAAAATTCTTCGTAGAATAAGATATATCCACATATGCAATTTTATTATTTATAAAATTCAATTTATTTATAAAATCTTTCTTATTATCGATAATAAAATCTGTATCTATATAGACCAGATAATCATCTAGTATAGTGACTTGTTTATTATTTATAAAAAGTTTCTTTATATTCATATTGCAGGCACTAACTCCGTGCCACAATATGGGCATTTATGCTTTAGTCCTCTAGCATCCGCTTCACAGAAATAAGCATTATATTTCTTTTCGCATTTAGGACATTTGTATACTAAATCGATACCTATTTTTAACTTTCTACCACATATTCTACATTTTACGGTGAACCATCCACTGTGTCCATAAGCGTTCGATCCTCTAATTCTAATGCTCATGGTTAGAAAATGGAGTAGTGAAATATTTATATTTAACGTGTGACGAAGTTATACTGGTCATCTCAGAAAGTGGATTTAATTAGTTCTTTTGACTCATAATATATGAGAGTAGATTGAAAGCTATTGTGGAGTATTTTAAAGGCGAAGAAGTACAATTATATCCTGGTATTATAGGTATTAGGGTTAATAAAACAGGAGAGGAAGAAATAGATTTAAATACTGAAGATGGCGTAGAAAATATCAAGTTAAAAGAAGGAATTGTATATGTGCACAATTTAGTTCCTCTTTTGGTTCAAGGGGTCGCTGCGAGATATGTGCTTCCTAAACCGCTAAAACTACTAAGAATAGGTGTACCAAAATCTGTTGATAACTCAGACCAGGTTCCTATGGATTATATTACATTCTTTGATAAAGATTACATTCTGATAGGGATAGAAGTTACAGATAATTTTGATAAACCATTTTTGGTTTTAGACTTTGATGAAGGTTTTACTAAAGTTATTCTAAAGGACGAGTTTGTTACTAAAGCGAAAAAAGTGTCAATAAGAGAAAAAATAAAGAAGACTAAGAGGAAGAAGAAAAGTGCTAAGAGAACTAGTGGAAAACAAAAAGCTAAGGGCAAGAGTACTAGAAAGGGCTGAAGAGTTTAAGCTAAATAATAAAGCAGGAGAAGATGTTTGGTTTAAAGAATTGATTTTATGTATTTTAACCTCTAATAGTTCTTTCATATCAGCATATAAAGCTCTAAATTATATTTTTGATGAGGTATTATATCTAGATCAGCAACAGATAAGCAAAAGATTACGTGAAGCTGGTTACAGATTTTATAATTTAAAATCTAAATACATTTATAAAGCAAAACAATGGTATGGCAATTTAACTGTTAAAATAAAGAAAATGGCTGACAAATCGCAAGAGGAAGCCAGAGAATATATAGTGGAGAATATATACGGATTAGGATTAAAAGAAGCAAGTCACTTTCTGAGAAATGTGGGCTATTTCGACCTAGCTATCATAGATAGACATATACTGAGATTCTTGAATCAAATAGGAATTAACAATTTGAAACTTAAAAACAAGAAAGATTATTATTTAGGTGAAAGTATACTAAAGTCTATTGCTGCTAGTGTAAACGTTCAAGTTGGCTTATTAGATTTATTTATATTTTTTAAGCAGACTGATATAATCGTAAAGTAAAATAAAAAATTTAAAAGTTAGTAATAGATAAATAATATGGGTTAAAAATGAACACGAGTAAATTGTCCAATTTTCTTAGTAAGATAAGTGGTATATTTTATTGTTATATTTCTTCCTCCTTCTTTTCATCATTTTCATGGTAAACTTCTTTTGTAGCTTAATCTAAAAGAGGTGCACTATATATGGCCTTGTACGCTATAAAAGCCTTAATAACTGACCCCGTAGACGATATACTAATTCAAACTCTAAAAGATAAAGGAGTTCAAGTAGATTATATTCCAAATATAAAAAGAGAGGAGCTATTAAATATAATATCTGATTATGACATAATAGTAGTAAGAAGTAGAACAAAAATAGATAAAGAAGTTATTAAAAGAGGAAAGAGGCTAAAGATTATAGCCAGAGCAGGAATAGGTTTAGACAATATAGATACAGAAGAGGCCGAAAAAAGAAATATAAAAATTATATATGCAGCTGGTGCTTCTACTGATTCTGCAGCAGAGTTAACAATAGGGCTAATGATTGCTGCAGCAAGAAATATGTATATATCAATGAATTTTGCTAAATCTGGTATCTTTAAAAAAATAGAAGGGATCGAATTAGCCGGTAAAACTATTGGAATTATTGGTTTTGGTAGGATAGGAACAAAAGTTGGTATTATAGCTAGAGCGATGGGAATGAAAGTAGTAGCTTATGATATTATAGATATTAAAGAAAAAGCAGAAAATGTAGGCGTTAAGGCTGTAACTTTAAATGAATTATTGAAAGAATCGGATATTATAAGTTTACATGTAACTGTAGGAAAGAATGCAAATCCAATATTAGATTATCCTCAATTCGAAAGTATGAAAAATGACGTGATCATTGTAAATACAAGTAGAGCAGTAATAGTAAACGGTAAAGCGTTACTTGAATATATTAAAAAAGGCAAAGTTTACGCTTATGCTACAGATGTTTTTTGGAACGAGCCACCAAAAGAAGAATGGGAATTAGAATTACTTAGGCATGAAAGGGTAATAGTTACTACTCACATAGGCGCTCAGACTAAGGAAGCTCAAAAAAGAGTTGCACAAATTACAGCACTAAACTTAATTAATGTTATGAAAGAACTAGGGATGATTTAAAATGATGCTAATACCAGGCCCAGTTGAAGTACCAAGGAGCGTAAAAGAAGCTTCTACTTTGGTGATAAATCATAGAAGTGAGAAATTCAGAGAGATTGTAATTAGCTTGGAAAAATTAATGAGAAAACATTTTAGTGCTAGTAGAGTTGCCCTCCTTACTGGTTCTGGTACATTAGCAGTGGAAGCTATGATTTATTCTCTGACAAAACCTAATGAGAAAGTAATTACATTTCCCTATGGCGAATTTGGAAAAAGGCTAGCCGAGTCTCTAAAAAGAAGAGGGACAAATGTTAAGGTATATGAGAAAGCTATAGGCAATATACCATCACTTGAAGAACTAAAAACCGCTTTAGATGAAAATAAAGATGCCTCTGCAGTTGCAATAGTTCATAATGAGACAAGCTCTGGCATGGCTTTTAGAAACTTAGAAGAGGTTGTGAATATAGTTAAGAAAAGAGGATTAAAGCTTCTTGTAGATTCAGTGTCTGGTTTTGCCGCATATAAAATTCTTGTGAATGAATGGAAGATGGATGCAGTAGCTACAGCAAGTCAAAAAGCCCTTGCTTCTGTACCTGGTATGGCTTTTGTTGCTTTATCCGAGGAAGGCATTAATGAATTAGTTAAAGAATCACTACCTTCTTATCTTGATATAACTCTCCATTTAAAGTTTCAAGATAAGGGTGAAACCCCCTTCACACCTTCTGTAGGTGTGTTTAATTCTACGTTAAGGGCTGCAGAAATACTAGATTTAGAAGGAATTGAAAATAGATGGAAGAGACATGAGGCTTGTGCAAGATTTGTAAGAGAAGTATTATACTCATATGGCTTTTCACTTTTCGGTAATGAGAGTAACTTTTCAAATACTGTAGTCGCGGGAGTACCACCAGTTTCAGATTATAGAAAAAAACTGAAAGGATTTAATATAGAAATATCAGGAGGAATAGGAGAGTTAAAGGATAAAATCGTAAGAATTGGGTTAATGGGTGTAGTAGACGATAGAGCAGTAAATAAACTATTAGAGGCCACAGCAAAAATATTAAATAAGAAATATAATCTTACTCCCCTTAAAGAGTGTAAATTACCCGAAATACTGCAAAAGGAAGTAGACTGGAGTTAATCTTATTTAAAACCTTATGGAAAAGTGAATAGGCATGAGTAGTGTAAGTAAAATTAATAAAATTTTTGAGGAAAGCTGGAAAAGTAGGCTTACTAGATACGAAATAGCAAGAATTATAAGTGCTAGGGCTTTACAACTTGCAATGGGTGCTTCTCCTTTAATTGATACAAACAATCTACCATATGATGATGTGATAAGTATAGCAGAAGAAGAACTAAGACGTGGAGTTTTACCAATAACTGTAAGAAGAGTTTATCCGAACGGGAAAGTAGAGTTAGTTTCCGTTAGAAAAATTGAATTTAAATAAAATGAGTTGTGAACCTAAAAATTATATTTTAATTATAGCTGAAAAGAGCAAAGCTGCTAAAAAAATAGCTGAAGCATTAACCGAAAAACCAACAATTTGCAGAAAATTTTATGTTACTTATTGGGTTGTTAACTATAAAGGGAAAATTAATGTTATTGCGCCAGCTGCAGGTCATTTGTTTAACCTTTACGGCAACGATTCATTTCCAGTTTTTTCAATGGAATGGAAACCTCTGTGGGAAATCGACAATTCGGCAAAATATACAAAAAAATATTATCTTCTTCTACGTTTTTTAGCGAAAAATGCTTTAGAATATATAAATGCATGCGATTATGACATTGAAGGTTCACTAATAGGTTATATGATAATAAAATTCTTTGGTGATCTAAAAAAGGCTAAAAGAATGAAATTTTCTGCCTTAACTAGAAATGATATACTAAAGGCTTATACCAACTTATCTTCGCTGGATTATAATATGATAAATGCAGGTATAGCTAGGCATAAAGTAGACTGGTTATGGGGGATCAATGTAAGTAGGGCATTAATGCTAGCAGTGAAGACTATTAGTAATAAAAAAATAGTGTTAAGTGCAGGGAGAGTTCAAAGCCCTACATTAATTCATGTAGTAAATAATGAGATTTTAAGGGAACAATATGTGCCTTTACCTGTTTATAAAATTAATGTGAAAATGACAATCGGCAATCAAATTATTAACTTTTCCATAGATAGAACTTTCGATAGCAAAGAAGTAGCCCAAGAGTTTGCTAATAAAATAAAAAACTTGAAAGCATTTGTAAAGGAGGTTAAAGTCGAAGAGAAACCATTAGTAAGACCTTCGCCGTTTAATTTAGGGGATCTACAAGTAGAAGCGGGCAGACATCTCAAGTATTCCCCTTATTATGTAGAAAGGCTTGCAGAAGAGTTATATCTTGATGGACTAATAAGTTACCCAAGGACTAATAGCCAAAAGATCCCCTCATCAGTCAACATTGAAGGAATTGTTAGTGGTTTAGAGAACAATTTCTCTTATTTGGTTAGATTTTTAAGAAACATAACAAAAGGGGAATATGTAGTTAGGCAAGGAAGCAAAGATGATCCGGCACATCCCGCCATATATCCTACTGGAAATAAAATACAGAATAAACTTCCTTTACAGCAATATAAATTGTATGAGTTAATTACAAGAAGGTTTTTAGCTAGTATATCAAAAGATGCTACGATTCAAGTGCAAAGAGTTGTTATAGAACTAAAAGGTATTAATCTAACTCAAGAAATAAATAGGCAAAAAATAAAGTTCAAAGGATGGTTATTACTCTATCCTTACTATGAAATAAAAGATGAAGAATTTTTTGATGTGAAAGAAGGGGAAGAAGTAAAAATAAATGCAGTCTCAATTAAAATGACTTTAACAAAACCAACAGTAAAAAGGTATAATAAAATACAGTTACTTGAGTGGATGGAAAATTCAAAATTAGGAACTGAAGCAACGAGAGGTAGAATTATTGAAACTTTATTCGATAGGAAATATCTTGTACAAAAAAGAGGGTTTATTTATCCAACACCTTTAGGAATAGTAGTAGTAGAAATTCTAAAAGACTATTTTAAAGATATAACAAGTGTAGAGCTTACGTCAAAAATGGAAGAAAAGCTGGATAGTGTAATAGAAGGCAAACTTACAGTAGATGATGTTGTTAAAGAAACTATTTTTATGCTTTCAAATTACATGAAAAATTACGAAAAAGTTAAAGATGAAATAGGGATTAAACTTTCTAAAATATTAGGATTAAAGAAATATGAAAAATGCAAATTCTGTGAGTTGGAAGCTGAGTATAATGGATTATGTAAATATCATTACGACGCATTAGTTAAGTTGAAAGAAGCAATAGAGGTATGGAAGAAAAGGACAAAACTGGATGAGAAACAAATTTTGAAAAAAATTAATACTTCTAAATCTACCGGAAAGTATGTAAGAGATGTTATTTCCCTGATGATGTGAGTCATGCCAGTTTGAGTGGTGATAGTAGCTCTGGGGTATCTGATTATAATGCTTTAAATTTCTCGTGCCACGCATCATATGCTTTAATCATTTCTTGAGTAACGCTTGGTTTTCTTATTTTTAAGACTTCAAGGAAGTCTTCCATTGTTACTGGTCTTGGTTCATTTAGGTTATTTTCAAACATTTCCTTAATAACTCTTATATGAGCACCTTGTACAACATCTTTGATATCACTCGCAGTATAACCTTCAGTGAGCTCCGCAAGCTTATTTAGATCTACGTTTTCCATTTTTATTTTTGAAGTATAGTATTGTAGTAATGCTAATCTCTGTTTATAATCTGGCATTCTCACATATATTCTCTTTTGAAATCTTCTAAGAAATGGCTCATCTAATCTCCAAGGTTTATTTGTAGCACCAATAACATACACTTTGAAATTTTCTGATTTATCTTGCAATCCGTCCATTTCTTTTAAGAACTGATTCCTAACTCTTACTTCTCCACCATTTTCACTATTATATACGCCAAGTAAAGCGTCTATCTCATCAATGAATATTATTACTGGTTTTTCTTCTTTTTTGCTTATATCTCTTGCTTTATTAAACAATTTTGCAACATTTTTTTCAGCCTCTCCAAGCCACTTTGACATTATTGATGCGGCATCAACTTGAATAAAATAGGAATCGATTTCATTTGCAACAGCAGCAGCTATCATTGTTTTTCCATTACCTGGTGGACCATAAAGTAAAATTCCCCTAGGCCAACCTAATGGGAATAAATCAGGTCTTTTAGTTGGATAAACTATTGCCTCTTTTAATGCCTCTTTTACATCATCCAATCCAATTACGTCATTGAATGAAACTTTTGGTTTTTCCTTTACGATTAAATCATCAATTTCTACTTGATTTTTTGATTCTCCTCCGTCTGCTGGCAATGCCTCCTTTAATACTTCTATTCTCTTTTTATACTCATTAATCATCTGATGATAAACTTTGATAGATGGGGAATCAGGATAAAGAGCTATTAACTGTGAAAGAACTTCTATTGCTTTCTTGTAGTTGTTTATTGCTTCTTCTGCGTTTCCTTCTTTATCAGCTTTCACAGCATTGATAGCATATTTTCTTGCCATTTCCTCTAACATTAACTGGGCTGACATTCATGTTATCCCTCCAAAGTTACTAGGCCTTTATCCGCTAAAGTCTTTAAAAGGTTAAGCACTTCATCTTTATCCACATTATATAATCTAGAGAAATGATCAATGTCTAAGAAACCACCTGTTTGCTTTATATAATTTAGCAACTCATTTTCGGTTATTTTCCTCTTTTGTTTTGGTTCTACTTTTACTTCTAAGGCTTGTCTACTTGGAGTTTCAGATGGGGGATATGGCAGTTCTGGCAATAACTCCTTTAGTTTATTTTCAGCCATCTTCTTTGTTTCATTTAATATCTTTTGGGCTTCTTCATCAATTACAGTAGGAACAACACTTTTTTCGCTCAAGACTCCAGTTTCTATTGCAATACTATTTACGCTACTTGTAATAGAGTCCAATGCCATTGCAACTTCTGGTGAAACCCCTCTTATTTGCTCTTTTAGCTGATCTAGAACTTTCATAACTGGCAGTAAAACTAACGATACTCCTTGCAATTCTTTTACTGTATCTAATTTTATTCTCACTTTTTCTATAGCTAAGTAAGCTGTATATATTATCTTTATTATTTTTCTAATATCCGATATCTCTTGAGCGTAAATTGTAGCTTTTGCAACGTCTCCTTCAATTTGGGCTCTAACAACTTTCTCATAGAGCTCTTTATCTCGGTCTCGTAATCTTCTCATCGCCTCGTCTAGTCTATCTTGCTGTTCTTTTAACTTCAAAGAAATATCTATAATAACTTTACTTA
>ERZ1684502.69-NODE-69-length-27392-cov-155.465450_pt1 | contig 27392 bp, 30 predicted proteins | sample MGYA00580192_ERZ1684502 | MGnify/ENA primary metagenome ERZ1684502 (study PRJEB41476, sample SAMN13258264) | hydrothermal vent metagenome | biome: caldera [ENVO_00000096]; feature: acid hot spring [ENVO_00002120]; material: acidic water [ENVO_01000358] | place...
GTAGTAATTCCAACGTATAATGAGGCAGAAAACATAAAGGAATTAATCCCCTTGATTAAGCAATATGTTCCAGATGCAAGAATTATTGTAATTGATGATGATAGCCAAGATGGAACTGCGGAAATTGCTAAGGGCTTGGGTGCTGAAGTCTTTGTTAGAAAAAATGAGAGAGGACTAGGGAGTGCATTGAGGTTTGGACTTTTGAAAGCCTATGAAATGGGTTTTGAGTATGTAGCTACTATGGATGCAGATCTCAGCCATGACCCCATTTATTTGCCATCTCTGTTCAACGCCTCGTTAAATGCTGACCTAGTTCTTGGCTCTAGGTATATAAAAGGTGGGAAAATAGAGAATTGGCCATTAAAAAGAAGAATAATAAGTAAGGGGGCTAACTTTCTAGCTAGATTGCTCCTTCACTTAGACACAAAGGACAATACTACTGGATATAGAGTTTATTCAAGGAGGGCAATTGAAGCTGTAAAAGAGTGTGTAAACAGTAATGGCTATGAGTTCCAAATATGTGCAATTTATCAAGTAAAGAAAAATGGATTGAAAATCGTTGAGGTGCCAATAACTTTTAGAGATAGAAGTAAAGGGGAAAGCAAATTAGGAAGCGAAAAAATATTCGAATGGTTCCTTTACATATTAAAGTTGTCATTAGGAATGACTTCTTGATTTCTTTAACTTTGATATTTCTACCTTAAGCATTTCTATCTCTTTTTTCAAATTTGCTATTTCAGCTTCATGGGCTTCCAAGATCTTCTTTATTTCACCATCTTGATTTGGATTTTCAGTCTTCAGTTTTACATTGTCATCAACTATTTCTACATAACCTAATCGGTACAGTTCCCTAACGTAGCCCTTAGCGGTTTTTGGGGAAATCTTTAACTCTAATGCCAAATCTTTTATGTTTATTTCTTTCTTTTCTTTGAGAATAGAAATAATATCTTGTAACCTTGGAGTTAACTCCATAATCTTAAGCTTACAAAGTATTTACTTTTAAGCTCTTAGGCGTAACAAATTATGATAAGACTTGACATTGTTGTTGAGAGAAGATGATGTGCAGAAAATATTAAATTTCAAAGACGCTTATGAAGCGTTAAAGGAAGCTTTCGCTTTGCAATATCAGAAATTGGCAACAAATACTAAAAGGGTTAGAACTTCTTTTCACGGAAGTGTTTTAACTTATCAATCTGGGGGGCTAGACCAGTATTTGGGCTTTAAGGTCTTTATAAAGGGAACATTTTTCTCAATGCTATTTAACGATTCTGGCGAGCCATTGCTTTTGGCTGAGGCAGATTTGTTCTCAAGGATAAGGACTGGGGCATTGTCAGTTTTGGCTTCAGATTATTTAGCAAAGGCGAATTACACAACAGTGGGCATAATAGGTTTAGGAAAACAAGGGAAATATCAAGTTAAAGCTTTTCACGAGCTAAAGCAAGGAATAAAAATAAAAGTGCTGAGCAAAGAGAAAACCGAAGAGGAAATAAAGAAAATTAAAGAAGAAGGGATAGATGTAGAAAGAGCTAAAGACTATAAGGATGTTTGCAATGCCGATGTCATTGTAACTATTACAAACTCTAAAAATCCATTTGTGAAGTACGAGTTTTTAAATAAAGGAACTCATATAAATGCTTTCGGCTCTAATTTGCCAGAGAGAGTTGAACTTTATCCAGATGTTCTTAAAAATGCAGATTTGATTGTTGTTGAAGATATTGATCAAGCAAGAGAGGAGGCAGGAGACTTGATTATGGCAGAGAAAATGAACATGCTAGATTGGAACAAGGTAAAACTTTTCGCTGAAGTCATAGGAGGTAATGTAAAGAGAAAGAGTGAAGAGGAAATTACAATATTTAAGTCGATGGGAATTGGATTGGAAGACGTTGCAGTAATGAAGTTATTATATGAGAAAGCAAAGAAATATGGGATAGGAAGTGAGATTAATATAAGAGGAAAATGGCCAGTCGCATAGGGCGAGAGATCGAAATTTCCCCAGTTGAGTTAGCTTCGCAAATGGCTAAAAAAGTTGAAATAGATTTAGCAAGTGGCAATCCAGATCCTAATGTAATGCCATTAAAAGAGATAAAGGAAGCATATCAAGAGGTAATAGAGGAATATGGAAGTAAAGCCCTTGCATATCCTGGCGCAGGAGGGCAAGAAGCTTTAGTTAAAGAAATTGAGAACAACTATTTGCCTCTGCTGGACTTGCCAAAAAACGGAAAGGTAGTAATAACTAGTGGAGCCCAACACGCAATTGAGTTGCTGTCAAAATATTTTCTTGAAGATGATACAATTGCAGTTGAAAACCCAACTTTCATTGAGACTTTTACGCCATTAAAACTTAGAAGCAATGTAGTTTTGCCAATTTCTGTTGACTCAAAAGGGATAAATGTTGAAGAGTTGGAAACAATGCTGAAAATAGCTAAAATAAAGCTCCTTTATGTAATACCAAATTGCCATAACCCTGCAGGAGTTACTCTTTGTGAAGAAAGAAGAAAAAGGCTAGTTGAGTTGGCTGAAAAATACGACTTTTACATCCTTGAAGACGATCCATATAAACCAATAGCTGGAGAGACTCCAAAGCCAATAAAGTATTTTGATAAAAGCGGAAGAGTTATTTACATTAGCTCATTTAGCAAAATAATTGCCCCGGGCTTAAGGGTTGGCTTTATCTTAGCAAATGAAGAAATTGCAGAAAAAATCTCTCTCCTAGAGCAAATGGACTTTTCCACATCTACTATAAATCAATATGTAGTGCTTAAGCTTCTGAAGAAGGGCGTAGTGAAAGATAGAATGAAATATTTGTACTCTCACTATAGTAATAAGATGAAAGTGCTTATTGATTCTCTTGAAGATGAAGGATTTAAAGACTTTAATAAGCCTTCTTGTGGCTTCTTTTTGCTCCTTGACTTAAAAAAAGACAGCTGGAAAGTGTTTTATGAGGCTGTAAAGAGAGGGCTTAGCTTTGTCCCAGCAAAGCCATTTTTCTTAAGGGGAGGAGAAACAATGGCAAGGTTGAGCATTTCTGTTTCATCAGAAGAGAAAATAAAGAAAGGGGTCAAGATCTTAAAGGAGGCTTGGAATTCCGTTTAGAAAGAAATATAAAAAAGAGAAACTATTTTTACACAATGTTAGATGAATTAATAGCATTTCTAAGCATATTAGTGTCTTCTTGGAGCGTTTATAATTCTTTTTTAGCTATTTATGGAATTACATGGAAAACCCCAGCAAACATTGATGATAATTACTCAAAACATTCGTTCTCTATAATTATACCAGCAAAAAACGAGGAGAAAGTGTTAGGAAGACTTTTAGAAAGAATGGTCAATCAAGAGTACGATAAGTCAAAGTATGAAATTTTAGTCGTTGAGGACGGATCTACAGATAACACTTTCCAAGTTTGCAAAAATTATGAGTCCTTATACAGCGATTTAATTCGTTGCATAAAGTTGCCACCAGCAAGAGTTCCTAATGGGAAAAGCAGAGCTTTAAATTACGCACTAAAAATTGCTAAATACGACATTATTGGGATTTTTGACGCAGATACTGTGCCAAGGTTAGACGTTCTGAAATATGCCTCTGAAGCTTTTTCTAACGATCAAGTTGCAGCGGTTCAAGGAAAGTTAATTCCAATAAATGTGAGAGAAAGCGTAATTGCGAGGTTTGCAAGCCTTGAGGAATTATATTACGAATATTCTATAGCAGGAAGAGCAAGGCTGGGCCTCTTTGTGCCTTTAGAAGGAACTTGTACATTTATAAGGAAATCAGCATTAAACGAAGTTGGGGGATGGAACGAGTATAGCTTAACGGAAGATCTAGATCTTAGCATAAAATTGACTTCGAAAGGATATAAAATAGTTTATGTGCCAACAATAGTTGCTTGGAGAGAAGTACCAATAAGCCTTTCATGGCTGATAAAGCAAAGGCTTAGATGGTATAGGGGACATTTTGAGGTTAACTTAACAATAAAAGGTGGGAAAATAGACTTTAGAGTTATTGATGGAGTGCTTATAGTAGCTACACCAATATTCATGATACTAAACTTAGTTAATTACTCCTTAATTTTGATTTACCCAACATCTCTCTTCATAATTGCAACTGTTTTCGTTTCTTTAGCCTCATTTATAAGCTTCTTAACAGTTTTGGTTATATCTAAAAGGCATTTAATTGAATTCCCATATTCAATACTTTCATTAGCATACATGAACTTCGTTATCATTTTGAACATAATTGCTTTATTCCTAGAAATAACTAAAAGGCCTAGAGTATGGATTAAAACTGAAAGGAGTGGGAAAATAGATATAGGTGTGAGGTAATGCTTGTAGAGAAAATCCTAAAGAAAAAGCTTGAAGACTATTTATCTCATCAAAAAGAAGAAAACACACTTTACGTCACAGACCTTGTGAGATGCCCTTTGAAAAATTACTATGAAAAGGAATATAAGGAACTAGCGATGTCAGAAGTTTTTACCCCCTCAGCAATACTAGGGGATTTTGTTCATGCTGGGCTTGAGGATTTCATAAGAAACAATTTTCCTAATGCGCAAACTGAAGTAGAGTTAGAGAAAGAAATTCCTGTCAACAATAAGCAAGTAAAAATTAAGGGAAGAGTTGACGCAATTGCCGAGATTGAAGGTGAAAAGACAGTTATAGAGATAAAGACTGCTAGGGCAGATAAAGGTCTGCCGCATGAGCATCACAAAACTCAACTTCAAATTTATCTTTGGCTAACCGGAATAAGAAAAGGACTTCTTATATACATAACTCCAGATAGAATAACAGAATATCCTGTCAATGAACCTTTAGATGATTCGGTAATTATTAGGCTTGCAGAAGAAACGCTAAACATGAATAGGGCCCCCAGATATTCATGGGAATGCAAGTATTGCGTTTTTGCCTCCCTTTGTCCATATAAGAAGAAATAAAAAGTAACTTTCCCTTTTTATCTTTGTGATTAGACCAGTTGCAATGACAATAGCAGGAAGCGACTCTGGAGGAGGTGCAGGGCTACAAGCTGACTTAAAGACTTTCACTGCTTTAGGGGTCTTTGGAACTGTAGTTGTTACAGCTTTAACTGCTCAAAACACTTATTCAGTAACTAAAGTGCTTGAAGCCCCTCCAGAATTTGTTGAGGCGCAATTTGACGCAATAATGGATGATTTAAAGCCTTCTTACGCAAAAACTGGAATGCTTGCTTCTAGCAAAATAATTGAAAGTGTGAAAAAGAAAGTAATTCAGTACGGAATTAAGCTAGTCCTAGATCCAGTTATGGTAGCTAAATCTGGCGCACCTTTAATTACAGACGAAAATGTAATTTCTGCAATTCTTGACCTAATGAGGATCTCGCTAATAGCCACTCCAAACAAGTTTGAGGCTGAGAGGATTTCTGGGATGAGAATAAACTCTGTTGAGGAGTTAAAGGGAGCTGCAAGGAAAATTCATGAAACTTATGGGATAAATGTAGTAGTAAAAGGCGGTTCATCGTTAAATGGAGTTGATTATGCTATAATTGACTCAGAAGAGTTTGAGTTAAAGGGGGAAACAATAAATACAAAAAACACTCACGGAAGTGGTGACGTATTTTCTGCAGCAATAACTGCTTATTTAGCTAAAGGGGAGAAACTAAAAAACGCAGTAATAAAGGCAAAGGAGTTTGTAACTCAAGCAATAAAATATTCTTTAGACCTTGGAAAAGGCCACGGCCCTGTTGATCCATTTGCCCCAGTTGATATAATAATTCAAAGGGAGCAAGCAAGAGAGGAACTGGAAAGAATGCTTTGGGAGTTTGAAAAAGATCCTAATCTTCTTCTTCAAGTACTTGATGAGAATACGAAAAGCAATGTTGCGTACTTAACTGATTATAATGACGTTGCTAGTTTGGCAGGAGGAATAATCAGATACCTAGATAAAATAAAATTAGATGGCCCAATCTTAATTAACGTTAGAAACGCAATATCTGAGAAAGTGAGGAGTTTCAATAAGAGAGTTGCCCTTGTTGTTTCCTTGAATAAAACTTTGTTAGAAGCCTCAGAGAAAGGGTTATTAAAGATTAGTGAAAGCGGAGTTAATAGCGATGTAATAATGAGTGACGGCGTTGTGTATTTAGTTGGCAACTCAGTGGATGAAATTATAGAGAAATTAAGGAGGATAAGGGGATGATAACTGTCTTAGGCAGCTATAACGTTGACTTCATTTTAAAAGTTGATGAGTTTCCAGCTGAAGGGGAAACAGTGTTTGCAAAAGAGATTTACATCAATCATGGTGGTAAGGGGTCGAATCAAGCAGTATCTGCTGCTAGGTTAAAAGCTAAAGTTAGATTAATTGCCGCTGTCGGCAATGACGAATATGGGAAAAACGCAATTAAGTTCTGGCAAGATGAAGGAATTGACACTGCTTATGTAAAGATAAAGAACGCTGTAACAGGCTCAGCTTACATCATTGTTAACTCCAAAGGGCAAAACATGATTGTAGTAAATAGAGGAGCAAATGCGCTTCTAAGCGAAGAGGATTTAGATAATAGCTTGTCTGGTGATATTCTTTTAACTCAACTTGAAATCAATGAAAACGTTGTAAAGAAAGCACTAAAGGAGTTTAACAGCATAAGGATATTAAACCCAGCCCCAGCTATACTTAAAGACCTCTCAATCCTTGAATACGTGGACATTTTAACTCCTAATGAAATTGAGTTCAAAGAGTTAACTAATTCTGATGACTTTGAAAGCGGGCTACAAGTGCTTTTAAAGAGAGTTAAAAAGGCTGTAATAGTAACTTTAGGAGAAAGAGGGGCATTAATAGCTACAAGGCATGAAAGGGTTTTAGTTCCAACAATAAAAGTAAATGCAATTGACACAACTGGGGCTGGAGATGTTTTCAACGCAGCCTTAGCAGTTTATCTAGAGAAGGGGTATGACTTAATCTCTGCTGTTAAAATAGCAAATAAAATAGCTGCGTATTCAACAACTATTATTGGTGCATTGGGCCCAACTTACGAGGAGGTGAAAGGACTAATTGAAGAAGAAGAGGAAAATTAGAATAACTAAAGAGGAAGAGGAAGAAGTAAAAGGGCATGAATGTATTGGCCTTTGTTGTGATGACTTAGTAGATATAAATGAGAGGGATGACTTGTGAAAGTTGTTTTTATAGGTACTGGTGCTGGGGCTACTTTTGGCTCAAAGAGAGTGAAATCCTCAATTTACTTAAAAAGTGATGAAGGTTACTCAATCCTCTTAGACCTAGGTACTGGTGCAAATTATAAGCTTGAGGATTTCAACCTCCTTGATTTCTCAGCGATATTTATAACTCATCTTCATATCGACCATGTGAGTGGAGTATTTGACCATTTAGTTCAAAGAAAAATTTTGAGAATGCCAGAAATTGCAATCTACTCCCCTCCAGGCTTTTCAAAACTACTTTCATCCTATAAAGATGCTGGAAACAACATTTCTGCAACAGTTTATGAAAATGCTCTGCCAAAAGCTAAAATTGGGGATTTAGAGGTTTACTCAGTTGAAGCTTGCCACAGCATATATGCAGTAAGTTACGTAATAACAGATGGAAAGAAGAAAATTGTTTACACTGGAGACACATCAGAGCCTTGTGAGCCAATATTAAAGGAAAGTAAAGATGCGGATTTAATAATTCATGAGGGGAGTTGCGTTGAGGGCTGTGAGCAATATGGCCATACACCAATAAAGAAATTGATAAGCATGTTTGACACCAGAAAATTAATTATAACTCATATACCATCTCAAATAGAAGAGGAAATTAAAAGGATAGCAAAAGGTTATAATTTAGCATTTGATGGTATGAGTATAGATGTGTAGAATTTTAGCATTTAAAGCTAAGGGAGAGCCAGACCTATCTATTCTGAAAGCGTTCCTAGAGGCAAGCAAAAACGATGTTTACTTTAGATATGGCTCACATTCAGATGGTTGGGGCTTTACAGCCCTTATTTTAAGGAATGGGAAATGGCGGGTTCTCTTTTATAAAACACATGAGCCAATTTATGAGGATGAAATGTTTTACAATTATGTAAACCTACTGAAGGGAGATGAAATATATGCAATATTTCATGCAAGAAAAGCAGGGAAATCATTTCTTTTAGGAGTTAGGCATAACCATCCTTATTATTACAGATTGCCGACACATGATGCTTATTTTGCACATAATGGGTCAATAAATAGAAAGGCGTTCTCAGATCCTAACTATCCTTCAACAGATAGCTATCTTTTCTTCCAAGAAATAATAAAGAAATATCAGGAAATTAAAGACTTTAGACGAGCTTACTTAGAGACTATCCAAAGCTTAGCCAATTTCGCAACAAGCTTGAATTCAGCCTTACTTACATTTAACTCTCAAGAAGGGGCAAAGCTTTACGTAGGTTATTACTATAATAAAAGTAGAATGAGGGAGATGGAGGAGTATTATAAAATGTATAGATATGAAAATTACATTTTCTCCTCCACGGTTGCTTACTATCTAGGTAAAAAGGTTCAAGAATTAAGTTTTGGTGTGATTGACGATATATCTGGTTAAAACATTTAAAAACTGGTTGAGTAAATATACTTATGTCAGAAGAGCTAGTTGAAGCAAAGATTATAGATTATGGAAAATTAAAGGAGCTTTATAAAGAGATACAATATGTAAGAGAATACTCAAAAGTTCTAAAAATGTCTGGCCATGATGTAGGCCCTCCTCCTAAAAATTTGCCAAAAGAGCTATATTATTTGGCTTTATCGTCAAACGAAATAAAGTATGGGCCTATTGAGGTTATTGGAAACAACCCTTACAAGCTAAAAGGGTTTGATGCAGTAGTAAAAAGCGAAAGACCAGAAATCCCTCGTTACGCTATAGTCGATTTCACAAATGACATTAAAGTATATTTAGCCTATGAAAAGCCAAAGTCCATTGTAGGGGTTGACATAGGGGTAAGGCATCTGATAACTGTTGTTGCAATAAGAAATGGAAAAGTCTGGAAAGCTAGGTTCTGGGGAAATGATTTAATCACAGATGAAATGATAAAGATATTGGGTGACCCGCAAGGAGTTTCTGAGATTAAAAGCATTAGAGCCAAGGTAAAAAAGATAATAAACGAAGTAGTGAAGTTCATAGAGGTTTTGAACCCAAAAATTGTAGCATTAGAAGACCTAAGAGAATTTGAAAACAAGATTGGCAATGCATTAAGAAACATTCAAATTGAGCTTCAGCAACAACTTTACGCTAGAGGAATTAGATATAAGCTTGTTGACCCTTACAACACAAGCAAAGTTTGCTCAAACTGTGGCTTTAAAAAAGGTGAGGTAATGGGGCCTTTATTTGTTTGCCCAGCATGTGGGTATAAAGCTGACAGAGACTTTAACGCGGCTTTGAACCTGGCTTTAAAATGCTATTATACATGCTAAATCTTCCAATAGTCCCTTAATATCCTTCTCTCTTCAGAAAGATATTCTCTAAATCTACTTTTTACTGCGTCAGATGACAAGTTCTTTTTATATTCCACGGACTCCCCTTCTAATCCCTTGATAAACGCTTTAACCCCTCTTTTCAGCCCTACTGTATAACCGCCCTCTAAAACTGCGTACTTCCTTTCAAATTTTGAGGAGATTAACCCCAAGTTGTAGAAAGTCCATTCTGTTGCTCTTAAATTTGCTAAGCCATCACCCTCAAATGCATCAAAACCTGCAGAATATGCAATAACTGAAGGTTTGAAATCATCAATTATAGATTGAATTATTGGCAATAACTCCTCATATAGATCATCACCACCTAGTGGAGGAATAAGCAAGTTTATTTTTGTCCCTTCAGCATCTTTCCCTCCAATCATATCTGGAAAACCAGTACCGGGGTAAATAGTTCTAGGGTCTTGATGTATGTCTATATGAACTACCTCTGGGTCGTTCCAAAATATATCTTGAGTACCATTGCCATAATGAACGTCAAAGTCAATTATAACCACTCTTTTTAGGTTATACTTTCTGATGGGGAAGGCAACGTTGTTAAAAATGCAAAAGCCTAATGTGGGGGCGCTAAAAGCCCTACCATATTTCCCTGCGTGATGACCAGGGGGTCTAACTAAAGCAAAGCCATTATTTTCAAATGCCTTTAATGCCCCGCCCAAAGCGTAAAGTGCGGACTCCCATGTATATTTGTTAGTATAAGTGTCAGCATCTAGCCACTCCTCTTTTTCGCTACTCAGTTTGACTAAATTTATGTAATCCTCATCGTGAATAAGCTTTACGTCTTCTTCAGATACTTTGATAGGAGAAATTATTTTGTGATCTTTAAGCTCCTCTATGACCCCTTTTACCCTTTCTGGGTTTTCCGCATGATATCTTTTGCTTTCATGTAACAAGTACTTGTCAGAATAGATGATAGGTATTAAAGCCACAGAAGTTATATATTGCTTTGGCTTAAAAAGCGTATATATGGGAAGATTAGAGAAACTAAGAGAACTTATGAGAGCTAAAAAGATAGATTACATGATCATTGGCCCCGGAAGCAATATGTTCTATTTAACTGGCTTTACTGAGGAACAAATGGAAAGGCCTTTGTTCTTTGTTGTTGATGAATGGAACTCCTATTTCTTAGCTCCAAAGCTTTATGAAGAGCAACTCTCAAAGCTTAACTTCCCAGTTATTACTTACAACGACGATGAAAACCCTTATAAGAAATTAAATATAGAAAAAGGAAAGGTAATTGCTATAGATGATACTTTGTGGTCTTCATTTACAATAGATATTATAAATAATTTCTCACCATCGCAACTCGTTAAAGGCAATGAGATACTGAAGGAACTTAGGATAATAAAAAGTGAGGATGAAATAGAGATAATGAAAAAGGGGCTAGAAATTGCAGAAAAATCTTTCTTAAATACAATCTCTCAACTTAAACCTGGCCTCACTGAGAGGAAAATAGCAAAAATCTTAATTGACGAGTTCATTAATAATGGTGCTGAGGGAGTTTCTTTTGAGCCCATAGTGACTTCTGGGTCAAATACCTCAATGCCACATTTAAGGTCTACAAATAGAGAGATAAAAGAAGGTGATGTAATAATCTTTGATTTTGGAGTGAAATATAAGGGTTATTCAACTGACACAACAAGGGTTGTCAGCATAGGTAAACCTTCAGAAGAGGTTAAAAAGATATATGAGATTGTAAAAGAGGCTCAGCAAAAGGCAGAAGAAAGCGTAAAAGAGGGGGTTATAGCTTGCGATATAGACAAGGTAGCAAGGCAAATAATCTCCTTTTATGGATATGGGGGATATTTCATTCATAGGACTGGCCATGGAATAGGAATTGACGTTCATGAAGAGCCTTACATAGCCCCTAACTATAAAAGGAAACTAGAGAAAAACATGGTATTTACTATTGAGCCTGGGATTTATTTGCCAGGGAAGTTTGGGATAAGAATTGAGGACATGGTTTATGTAAACAAAAAGGGGGTTGTGATGAACAGCCTAAAAAAAGATGAAATATTTGTTGTTTAGGAGTATTCTATTTCCTTTGGCGAGACGCTGGAATACCATAATATGCTGGGTTACGCCTTAAATTATCTTTCAAAGAATTTATTTTTTATGAAAGAAATTTTAGGCGACTATGAGCCTAAAGGGAAAACAGTACAAGCTGTAGGCAAATTTATAGCTTTTGGGCTTGATGACCCATTTCATATAACTACCATTACTGGGTTGACAATTTACGGTATTGGAAAATATATAGAAAAGAGAACAAATTATGGCCTTAGAATGGCTTATCAAGACCTTGAGGAATTCAAAAGGAGACTTAAAGAGGCATTGCTAGATATTAATACTATGAGATTGTAATAGTTAGTGAGCATGAAAATTACACCATTAGCTTTTGAAAGCTTAGGTGTAAGATCTCAAGCTACCCTTGTTGAAACTAAAGATGTAAGAATATTGGTAGATCCTGCAGTATCATTAGCGCCAAAAAGGTATGGTTTACCGCCACATCAACTAGAAGTTGACAAATTAACGGAGTTAGCTAAGAAAATATATGAGGTAGCAAAAGACGTAGATATTATAGTTATAACTCATTATCACTATGACCATCACGACCCTGGATATGTAGTTCCAGTTGATATATATAAAAACAAAATAGTTTTCATTAAAGACCCCTTGAATAACATAAATAACAGCCAAAAATACAGAAGAGCCCCCAGATTCCTTAAAGCTATAAAGGATAAACCCAAAGCGGTGGAAATTGCTGATGGAAAAGAGTTCAAGTTTGGGTCAACAAAGATTTTCTTCTCCAACGCTGTTCCACATGGAGCAGATGAAAGGCTAGGCTATGTAGTTCAAGTGGGGATAAATGATCAAGATGGAACAGTAATATTTACCTCAGATATTGAAGGAGCTCCAAGAGATCAGCATCTCGAATTTACACTTAAAGTAAAACCGAACTTCCTAATAATTGATGGACCTTTAAGCTATTTGCTTGGAAGAGCATTAACAGAAGAAGAACTAGATAAGGCAATAAAAAACATGGAAACTATGGTGAAGAATGGATTAGAGATTGCAATTGTTGATCATCATGTGTTAAGAGATATAAACTATGAAAACGTGCTAAAGCCAGTAAAGGAAATAGCAAGAGACAGCGGTTGCAAAGTTATTTCTGCAGCAGAATATCTAGGATTAGAACCTAACTTACTAGAGGCTCACAGAAGGGAGTTATTTGAAAAAGAAAATAAACCTGCTAAAATACCTAGAGGATTGGCAAAGCTTCTTAGTGCTGGAGATTAGATTGCAACATGCACAGGGAAGAAGTAGCCTAAAATCATACCTCCTACATAGCTTCCTACCAACGCTAATAAGCCAGTGCCTATTTGTTCAAATGCCCCTCTCCATTTGCTCAGCCCAGTATATTTAGTAGTCATTACTCCGAAAATCCCAAGAGTTATTAATACAAGGGCGATTGAAGAGATAACGGCAGATATAAATGGAACCTTTACAAACAGCGAGATGATAAATGGAATAAGTGGAATAACGCCACCAATTATTAGATAAAACGCCATAATAAATCCGAGCTTAACAGGATTTTCGAACTCTTCCGGGAACAACTTAAGTTCGTGAATCATCATCTCATGAAGCACAACTTCTTTGTTCTTCATTAATCTCCTTGAAATCTCTTCTGCTTCCTCCTCCGGCAAACCTTTACTTAAATAGAATTGCTTTAACTCTTCCCTTTCCTTTTCAGGGTATTTTTCTATTTCATATTTCTCCTTTTTTATTTCATTCTCTATTATCTGATTTCTAACTCTTGTAGATATAAACTCACCAATTCCCATTGAGAAAGCTTGAGCAATAGTTGCTATTAAGCCAGTAACTAAAACTAATAACGGATCTTCTGAATAACCAGCTGCACCGAGAGCTATAGCACCAACTCCTATTAATCCATCTTGTATCCCAAAAACCCTAGTTCTAAACGTATCGGCCTCATGCGTATAATGTATTACTGGCTCCTCAATGTTTTCATTTTCCATATGCTAAAGTCTATGCTCGTTTTTAAAAACCCTTCTTGGATTACGAAAAGTCGTAAGTAAATTAAGTTACAATGTATTCATCATCTTCCCTTTTTAAGAAACCAGAGTAAACTCCCCATTCGGCCAAAATTATTTCTAAGTCGTGATAGCCAGAGGGACCGGAATAGGCAGTAATTCCCTTTTCCTCTAGCTTTTTCATTAATTCTTCTAATTTGAACTTTCCTAATTCTTTTGCAGTAGCAAAAGGTTCTAGCTTATGCAATGACTCTCTTAACAGCTCTTTTCTCCTTCTTATATTGCTTTTTAAGAATTCAATCCCCTTGTCAGTTATTATAATATCCCCGTCACCCACTGTTATAAAGCCTAGAGTGCTTGCAGCATAAACTATTGGCATTAAATCGTCTAGGTCAACTTCCAATTCTTTTTCTAGCAAGTATATGTCAGTTTTCCCTTCAAAGCTATTATACAGTACTGTAAGCAAACCTAACAAGTCCGCAACTCTTGCGTCTGGTGAAAGTATAGGAACTTGTGTCTGCATTACTTTACTTATATTTCATACTCCTTTTTAACTTTTTTGCAAAAAGTGCTATATAAAGAACTGGAAATAAATAGAATCCTAAAACCATTAAAATATCTAAAATAGAAATATATAAAGAAGTTCCAAACTTTAATAAAGCTTCGTCATGTACAGATGATGTAGCAGAAGCCAATATTGCTAAAATAGAAAGAATTAAACCTAGATATTCCCCAACCTTATAGTTTTTAGCTATAAGAAGGGCAGAAAGGAGCAATAACAAAATTGCTACAAGGGTGCCTAAAGAAATGAGAAATGGGACAACATGGAGAAGCAAAATTCCGCCAATCCCTAAACTTATGGCTGAACCTATTAAAGGGATATAAAGTTTCATTTTGCCTATAATAATAATTATAGCTTCCGTATATATGCTATATCTTCTTCCTCAGTAATGAAAATTTATTTGTAATCAAGCATAGTTAAAAAATATGAGTGAAGAAATAGATGTGAAAAATGTCGTTGAAAAGATTTTGAAAGAAAGAGAATGGATAACTTTTAGTGATTTAATAAAATATGTTAATTATCCAGCAACCGAAGTTAACTCTGCATTAATACAGCTAATGAGAGAGAATAAAGTGATAAGAAAAGGGCGCTATTTTTACTACCAAGGATAGTCGTATTCAACGGGATCTTTTAGTCCATTAATTCTGAATGCCATCTTCCTCATATAACAAGGGCCGCATCTGCCACAATGCTTTTCCCCACCTTCATAGCAACTCCATGTTAAGTGCAATGGAGCCCCTATTTCAACTCCTAGCTTAACAATCTCATGCTTAACTAAGTTGCCTACTGGCATTAAAACTTCGACTTTTTTGTTAGGCCCAGTAGCATAAGGGGCTAGCTTTTGGAATAGCCTAACGAATTCCATTTCGTTATCTGGATATGCTCCTGCTTCTTCAAGGTTGATACCAGAAGCTATCGCATCAAAACCATAAGCTTCTGCAATTGCTAAGGCTACAGAGAAGAATATTAAATTCCTTGCTGGCACCCATTCATGAGCAAACTCCGCGCCCTCCTCTCCTTGCCTATCTTTAACTATATCGCCACCGCCTTTTAGCAATGTTGAATGACCAATTATTTTGAACAGATCAGTGTTAATTTCAATTAAGGGGACTTGAAGGTATTCAGCTATTTTCTTTACAGCTTCCCTCTCTCTTTCTTCCGCTTTGTGATGATAATTAAAGTGGAGGAGAGTTACTTCATAGCCCTGCCTAAGTAAATATGTTGCGGCAACTGTTGAGTCTAGCCCTCCGCTAGCTATAACTAAAACTCTCTTTTTCCTTTCTTTTTTCTCTAGCAAATCAACCTTGTTAATTTTCATTTCATTAGTCACTTCAACAACAGAATAAGGATCTAACTTAGTTACAGCGTCAAATGGAGAGGCATTAAAGTAATCATCAAGAGAGGTGAAAAAGATTGCCCCTAGCTCCTTATCGGTCATCATATATACTGGCTTGAAGTTTTGGGCTATGTAAATTCTGTCTGGCCTTTTCTTATCACCTATAATGAATGCGAAACTCCCTTTTACCTCATTAAGCAAGTTCCTTAAACCCTCTAAATCCCCTTTCCAGTGCTTATCAAGAATTGGCGGAATGACTGCGCTATCAATTTTAGTCCTTCTAGTAACTTTGAACTTTTCTTCTAACTCCTTGTCATTAGCTATTATCCCATTATGAGTAACTACAAATCTTTCGCCCTCAAAAGGCTGAATGTCTTCTTCGCTCTTTTTATTAACGTATTCAGTTGTTGGCTCTGCTCTATTATTGGCTATAACTACCCTTGAGTTCTCATCAAGTATGCCGTATAATTTCTCTTCTTGTGTTGATGGCCTGCCTAACGACTTTACCTTTTTTGTTGAGCCATCCTTCTCAATTACAATTGCACCAAAACTGTCTCTCCCTCTGTCTTCTGCCCTTTTCAATATTTCAATAAACTTTCTCTCTATTTTTTCATAATTTTCAGGCTTTAGTATTAATACTCCAGATACACTGCACACACCAGCTATACTCCAAAGTAAAAAATTAAATTTAACGAGTAAATAGGTTAGCTTATGGATATTATTGATGAGGTAAAGAATGTCTTAGACTACTTTAACGTGAAAATTGCTCATATTTACACCGAAACAGCCCTAGACCCAGAATTTGGCTCTTACGTTGACGATTTGCCAATTGATGGAAGAATAAAGGAAGCGTTGAAAAGTATTGGAATATCAAGGCTTTATAAATATCAGGAGGAGGCTTTGAAGAAGATTCTCGAGAGAAGAAACGTAATGATAATATCTGGCACTGGAACTGGAAAAACTGAAGCTTTCCTAGTCCCCTTATTAGATTTTGCGTTGAAAGGCGAAAGAAGTGTTCTCATTTACCCTACAAAGGCTTTAGCTAGGGATCAGTTAGATAGAATATTAAGGCTTGCATCAAAGCTTGATATAGATGTTGGCGTATTTGATGGCGATACTCCAGAAAAGGAAAGAGAAAGGCTTTACGAAAACCCCCCATCAATTTTAATCACAAACCCAGATATGATTCACATTGGCCTTCAGCTCAGCCATAGGTTTAGAAGTCTAGTTAGAGGGGCAGATCATTTTGTATTTGATGAAGTTCATGTTTATGAAGGGGTACTTGGAGCACACTTGAGAATGATAAGCGATAGGCTAAGGGAGTTCTCAAATTATCACGTTATTGCCTCTAGCGCTACAATAGAGGCTTCTCCATTTCTGTTTGAAGAGCTTTTTGGAGTTAAAGGGGAAATAGTTAAAGGAACTAATAGAAGGAAGGGAGTAGCTTTTCACGTCCTTTTAAACATAGGCTCTTCAAGCAGATGGACAATAGCTGCTTACTTAGCTTCTTATTTAATGAAAAAAGGTTTAAAGACTTTGATCTTTGTGGATTCTCAGCAGATGGCAGAAGTTTTAGGGAAAATAATTAGAAGATTTGGGTTTGATATACCAGTACATAGGGCTGGAATAAACCCTGAAGAAAGGATAAAAATAGAGGAAGATTTTAAGAAAGGAAGAGTTTTAGGCGTTGTAGCAACTCCAACTCTAGAGCTTGGAATAGACATTGGCGATTTAGACGTTGTTATTATGGCAGAAAATCCGCCAAGTTTTTCAAAATACATTCAAAGGGCAGGGAGAGCTGGGAGAAGAAATAAGGCTGGATATATTTTTACACTTCTAGGAGAAGATCCCATAGACGCTTATTACAACAGAAGGCCTACTGAGTTCTTCAATAGAAAACTCACTCCCCCTCCCTTTGATATAACAAATAAAGAAGTGATAAAGTTACATACAGCTGCCTATATTGTTGAGAAAGGGAGAGTTAAAATTTCAGACTTGCCACCCTTATGGGCTAAAATATTGGACTCTTTGCAGGTGAAAATTATAGGGGATTATGTATATTCAACACCAGAACTAATTAGATTTGCGAAGTCTAAAACTTTAAGATCTACGGGGCCTATGGTGAAAATTTATGAAGGAGATAACAAGGTTGGAGAAAGAGAATTACCAATAGCCCTTTACGATTTATATCCGGAGGCAATTTACTTAATATCAAAGAAGACTTACATAGTGGAGGGCGTAGATTTAAGCAGATTAGTAGCAAAAGTTAGAAGAATTTCTGACGACACACCCTATTATACAAAGCCTTTATATAGTACCCATTTGCTTTCGTTTAAAGAAATTGAAAAGAGGGAAGTGCTAGGATTACCGGCAATCTACGGAGAAGTTGAAATACTTGTCTCTGTAGATGGTTATGTAATATACAACTTGTTTGAAAGTAAAAACAAACCGAAAGAGGAGAGATATTACCAAGAGCCAATTACATTCTCTTACACAACGAAAGGGATAATAATTAAACATCCTATACTCCCTGAGTTTAACGAATTTGATGCAATTGAAGCTTTTCATGCAACCGAGCATGTATTAATAAGCGCAGCGAGGATTACTGCAGGGGCTTCTATGACTGATCTAGCTGGAATAAGCTATCCAAGTGGTCATGTAGTAATTTATGATGCAGTTATTGGAGGTAGTGGCGTAAGTAAACTTCTATTTGATAGGCTAGAAGAAACATACGATATAGCATTAGATATTACTGGAAAATGTGATTGCGAAGATGGGTGCCCAAAATGTGTCTATAGCCCTTATTGTGGAAACAATAACAAAATGCTGTCTAGAAAGAAATCGTTTAGGCTAATAAGTTTTCTAAAGGAAAACAGAAGTAAAGTTAAAGAAGAAGAGCCGTTTGGAAATCCTATAGTATAACTTGGAAGAAAAGTTAATAATAGTAACTGGAAATAGTTAAATCAATGCTTAATCTATTATATTCACAACTTTCATTGACTAGAAAATCATCTATTATTCCCGAAAGAGTTGTTACTGTAAAATCTGAAGAAGATTTAAAGAATTTAAGTGAGGCTGTTGGCAGATACGAGTATTCTAGAGGTTCAGAAGGGAAGATTATAGCTGACTTAACAAGGCTAAGGGGTGTTGAAGAAACAGATGATAAGCTAAGAATTCTTGCAGGTACGCCTTGGAGAGAAGTAATTGATAAAAAACCAGAAATTTTCGGAAATTTAGATTTTTCTGTAGGCGGATCTGTCGAATATGGCGATGCTGGCTTTGGTTTTTACGAGTTTAGATTTATTAGAGATAGAGTAGAAGTTGAGGCTTATTTAAATGGAAACAAATACATAGGCAAGTACAAGGGAGGAATTATTTATGCTGTTCTAGTAAGAAAAGAAAACAAAGAAATAGTTACTAAAACCTATGAAACGAAAGATTTTGATGAATTATATTACATGATAAAAGGCTGGTTTTCATTAACTTTCCCTCCTTTTAGAGATGTAACAATTCGATGGAAAGATGAGAAATTCACTCTAACTGTTAGCTACACAAAGCTAAGAGAAAGTCTTCTATCTAACTTTGTAAAAAATTTTCATGATGGGGAAATAATCTATGAAGACTCCTCTTTTCCGCACAAATACAGATATTTTGGGCAAACAGATTTTTCTAACTTACTGGCATTAAAAGATAGAATAAAGAAGTCTAAACAAGCGTTCATAAGGATAGGTCTAAACAAAGTTTACTTCTCAATTTACTCAGATACATTGTTATCATTTCCAGAAGCGGAACTTTCTCCTATTTCAGACACAATAGAGGAGAACAAGCTTAACGGGTGCATTATGTGTGGTAAGTGTGTTGAAGTTTGCCCTTATACAGAGTATAGAGGTTCTCCAGTTTATTCTCCATTAGGTTTTTATACCTTACAAGCTTTAGGCTCTGCTGTTCAGATAAATTGCCATATGTGTGGTAAGTGTGTTGAAGTTTGCCCAGCCAAACTGGATATTATATCCGATATTTCTAAGACTGCTAAATATGATATCCAAATAGAAAAAAGAAAGAAAGTAAAAGAACTTAGTTATAAAAGAGAAATAGTAATAACTCCTATAAGTTCTGGTTTGGAAGAGCGAATCTTGAAGGCGTTGCTATATCTTTATTCTAAAGGATCAATAGTAGGAGTGAAGTATTTAGACGTTAACATTCAAGATTTAGTGCTTGGAAAAGTTGACTGGAAAGAAATAGCAAAACAGTTCAACGGAGTTTCCCAGATAATTACTATTACTCCGGAGGAATATTATTATTTGCAACCACTAAAGAATTTTGCTATTCTAGATATAAATTACATAGAGGAATATACAATAGCAGAGCAAGAAATTAAAGAAGAATTACATGTACCTTGCTATTTAAGGGGGATTAAAAAAGAAAGTGGAAAATGCAGTTATGCTTTTTTGGACATGCTAAATAACACAAATGTAAAGAGCGAAATAAACGCAAAAGTTACATTATGTCCATTTACAGCTAAAAAGTTAAATATAGTAACGCCTTTAGATCTTTTAATACCTAAAATTAACAAAGAAGCTGTAAAGTTAATCGTGAGCAAATTAAAGAAGAATATAGAAGATTCAAGCAAAATATTGGATGATGCGAAGTGGTACATAGGGATTGCTGATGCTATATATGAAGAAATAAGTAATAAATTGTATGACGCTGAGCTCAGAAACCTTCAACCAGAGGAGTTGCTTACACTTTATTTCTATCTTGATTCGATAGAAGATTTTACAGCAGAAGAGAAAAAGATACTAGAGGAAAAAATACCAAAAATTCTTCTTAAATAGTCTCACAACTTGCTTCTAACTAGATAAATTAGATGCCCAACTTCTGGCAATATTAACTCTTTTAATGCGAGCCTAACCGCATCTGGAGATCCTGGTAATAAGTATACTATTTTGTTTTGAATTATGCCTGCAGTTGCTTTAGTTAAATAAGCTGCAGCTCTAACCTCTGGGTCGTTATAGCTTACTAGCCTAAAAACATCTGAGAAACCTTCTATTTCCCTATCAAAAATCCCTCTAATTGTTTCTACTGTTAGATCAGAAGGAGAATATCCAGTGCCGCCAGTAGAGACAATAACGTCAACATCGTCTCTATCTAAAGCTTCAGAAAATGCCCTTAATATTTTTACTTTGTTATCTGGAACTAGAGAATAACCAACAACTTTATGCCCATTTTCAATAACTAACTGTTTAATTAAATCGCCAGATTCATCAACTACAGGCTCTTTATTTAGGAACTTTTGATACCTTGAGGTGCTTATTGTTATTACGTAAAAGTTTAATGATTTTGGTGCATGCTCTCTGTGCTTTTTATGAGCCTCACTCATAGAATTTTTACCTCCTTTGCCAGATCTAAATCTAAATCAAGGAATTTATTTCTTTTTAGTAATATTCCATTTACGTATAGTTTCATTCCTTCCTTTAGTTCAGTAAATCTAATCCTGAAAGAAGTTAAATAGAAACCCTTATTAGTGTAATATTTCACTGGAATGGAATAGGGTTTTTCCGCTTTCACAATCTCCACTATTCCTTCAAATTTCTCTTTACCCTCAACTACTCCAAAATCCTCGCATTTAACAATCTTAAAAGTATAAGGCTCGCCATTGAATACACCCTCAATTACCCTGTTTTCTTTAAGATAAAGGAAGTCCCTCTCATTCAGAACTTCTACTTCATTTCTATTTATCACTTTAAGCGGTTGTGTAATTCCCTTTTTCCTTAAATTAACTAAAGTCTGATAATCCTCCTCATTAAAACTTAAGAAATCCATATCCGCGTGAGAATTCGAATAGAGCATGCTTCCAGTTATGCCAACCTTTTTAAAATATTTCATAAATTCTTTTGCAATTTCATCTTCGACCGTCTTACTGAAGGGGTCTAAAATTTCAGACTCTTTTAGAGGGACTAAAGGGACTTCAAACCCTATTTCCTCAACATACTTTAACAAAAAGGGAAGCTTTTGACGAACTAACTGCAAAGCTTCCTCCATTTTCTTAACTTTTCTCCCTTTATACACCCTAGGTATTGCAACAGCGTATCCATCAGGGTGAAAACATCCTTTTACAGCCCATATAATATCTAGGTATTTCAGCATATACCCTTCAGTGATCATTAGTTTTTAATTTTCTTATCAAGGCTTTAAGAATTGTGAAAGTTTTAATTATCGGAAGGGGGATAGTTGGCAGCGTTTTATATCACCTATTCAAGAAAGCCGGGCATTCAGTCTTTGTAATAGAATCCGGGTTCAGAAAGTTTTACCCAACGTTAATTCACTCACTTTTGCTAAAGGACAAAGATATCGAGTTAGCAATTGAAAGTAAAAAGATTTACAGAGAGCTAAACATTCCCTTAATAAACTATCCTTCCTACACTATCGGAAAAATAGATCCAAAAATTGTGGATGAATGGGTATCTTATAACTTTAACGTAAAAGAGAAATTTGTTGATTGGCTAAATGCTTACGCAATTTTAGGGGAGGGAACAGACAGCTTAGTGTTTATTAAAAAACTTGTAGATAGCGTTCCATTTTTTAAAGGAGTTGCAAAGATTGAGAAAGGGAAAGCAATTGTAGATAATAAGGAAGTTAAAGCAGATGTAATTATACTTTCTGCTGGCGCATGGAACTCATACTCTGTAGATGTAAAGTTACCATTAAAGTCATATTACTGTTGGGCATGGGTGACAACGAACAAAAATCCTATGCTGGACAAGGTAATAATATACGATTATGAACTAGGCTATTATTCTAGGCCATTATTTGGATTGGGAATGAACTTAAATATTGTGGGCGATGGAGAAACAATAGCTTGCAACCCATTTACAAAGCAAAATGGCGATTTAAAGGCTGTAGAAATGGCTAAGAAAAGACTTGGTGAATTAAAACCTTTCATTAGAGGAGAAGGATACTGTGAAGGAACCCCAGATATGAGGCCTTTATATGGCAGAATATTAGATAACGTATACATTATTGGTGGGCTAAACGGCTATGGAGCAGAAGTTGGCCCCGGATTGGCGAAGTTGCTGTTCGAATTTATTACAAAAGGCAGAGAGGAAAAGGAATACATGATTGATAGATTTCAAGGAATTACTGACTTTGAGTTAGGAAAAGAGCCTCATGAGTTATAAATTTGCATGTGTTTTTCAAATATCTCTTCATCAGTCATATTGTCTTCTTCAACTTGTAAGTGAAGCATTTGCTTTTCATAGCAGTCTTCACAATCATATATTACCCAACCAACTAAGAACTTGTCTTTATCATAATATTCCATTGCCCTCCAACGCTTATACTGCAGAAACCTCTTTATGACTGACAACCTTCTTGTAGGAAAAGCAACAAATTTCTTTAATTTTAAATAATATGGCTTTAACGTAAGTAAATAATAGCCACTTAATAATACTGAGGTATTGGTATGAAACTCGTCAAAGTCGCTAACTTTCACTACTTCAATATTACCATAAGCGTTAATGTAAACCCCAACGTTTCTGTAATCTTCAAATATATCCTTTAGGTATTGCCAAGGTGGGGCGGGAGAGCCTAATAGCCAACTTATCATAAATATTATTTTTAAGTTACTATGTTAAATGATTAAAGTAAATGATGATACGACGGTTTGCTGATAGATGAAGATCGCTTCCCTGACTGAAGTGAGAACTTATGAAAATGGATAAAGTAACAAGAGATTTCGAAATAATTTACGAAAAAGTGAGCAGTTGCTATGGTAATAGCTCTAGCTTAGAGGAAATATATAGAAAGCTTCTTGGATTAAGTAAGATTGGCGTGCTAAATATAAATCACAGTGTGCTTCAGCTCATTCTTTCTGGTTATCTCCTTAGCAAGGGATTTAGAGTGTATGTCGAAGTTGAAGTTCAAGGAGGAGTAATGGACATTTACGCAATTAAAGGGAAGGATATTGGAATAGAAGTTGAAACTGGTTATGTTCCACCAAATAATGCAATAGATCCAGAAGAGTTTTTAATGGGCAGACTTTCATTAAAAACTGTAAAATATAGCAATATAGTGAGCGAATTTTATATAGCTGTTCCATCCTTTTATATTCCTCCAATTCCTAGAGAGTTGCTCTTAGACCCTAATGAGAGAAGCGAAGAAGAAGTAAGAAATATAATGAGATTAATAAGAAAATACTCTAAAACGCCAGACATAACTATAAATGACGTAAAAACAAGCAAAATAAATGGAATAATAACCATAAACACTAAGGATATGAAAATTAATATAATTGATAACAAGAACTTTTACTCTTTAAAGCAGTTTTACAGTGGCATAGAGGAATAAGAAGGAAGCAAAAGGAACGCTTAAGTTGTCATCAATAAAAGGCAAAACTTCTGCAACTGTCGCAATTACACCAGAAATAGCACCAAATATTCCATAGAAATAATATCCTAATGGAATGCAAACAACAGCCATTCCAAGGCTACCCCAAAGTCCTTTTACTCTTCTTTTGTATACGTAATTTCTAATTATCCCAGTAACTCCGTCCCCAAAAGACATGTAATAAATTGGGAGCAAAGGAATGAATATGTCCTTTGTTAACCAATAGTTGCCATCTAATAGCCACATAAGTAAAAGAACTGTACCGTAAGAAAAAGTGTAAAAGACTTCTCCGTAGTTTCCCTTCTCTTGAAACCAATTCATTATTCCGTTTTTAAAGCGCTTTACTATAAGGAAAACCATTAGTAAATAAGAGGCAATTATAGGGACTAGAGGGGAAGAGAAAACAAAAGGAGCTAATATTGCAACGACACCACCGCCAAGCATATGAATTGATTTTCTTGCAACGTAAATATTAGTATGTCTGCCAATAACCTTTGAAATGTACAAAGTTACAATTGCAACCCAAATAGTTAATATTATACCCCATATGAGGTCATTGGCAGTCACTATTTGATGCATTAGAAATACAAATTCCTATTTATTTATAAGTTCTACCTTACATTTTAAGTTGTGGAAGTATTTTTATACAAAATAAATAAGGGAAAGCTTATACCAGATGAAAAAGAAGGGGATATCGTCGTAATAGTAGATGGAATGAACGTAAAGGTATTTGATAAGAAAGGGAATGAAATAACAGATTACTCCTTTTCCCTCCTTGGTCATGAAAGGGCTTTGTTAGAGAAGATAAGATACTTAGAAGAGATTACTGGAATAAAAGTGAATATTGATTACGCACTCGCCTATCCAGATATAAAAGCTAGAATATTGAAATTAAATCAGCTAATTGGATACTTGTTTGAGGAGTATGTGTACATGATATTATCAAAGCATTTTAGAGTAGAGAGAAATAAAGAAATTTTTGCGTCACTCTCAAAGTTTGGGATTGAAAGCCATAATAAGCCAGATTTTATTGTTGAAGGGAAAATAGCAATAGAGGCTAAAACTGGAGATTACTCGATAAACCAAATAATTCAGTATGAAAAGAAATATCCTATTGGCGCAATTGTATTCCCTTGGTCTGGTACTTGTAAAAGAACAAAGTGGGTCTGCTTCTATAATTTCCTAAAAGATTATAGAAGAGTAATAGATTGGATTTCAATTTACTTAACTAAGTAAAAAGTAAGGATAAAAATGGAAAGATTTATTACATTGTTTAAGTAAATGAACTTATGGAAATTGGCACACCTCTTTTTGAAGGGGCCAAAAAACTCCTCTTTTTAGGAGGTGGAGAGTTAGGTAAAGAAATGGTAATTGAAGCTCAAAGAATGGGAATCGAAACTGTAGTTGTTGACAGATACGATATGGCACCGGCAATGCATGTCGCCCATAGGAAATATGTTGTTAACATGCTAGATGGGAATGCGATAAAAAGCATTGTAAAAAGAGAAAATCCAGATGCAATAATTCCAGAAATAGAAGCAATTAATACTGATGCTTTGGTAGAGTTAGAAAGCGAAGGATTCAAGGTAATACCCAACGCTAAAGCAGTGAAAATTTGCATGAATAGAATTGAATTGAGAAGTTTTGCTGCTGAAAAAGTAAAAGTGCCCACAACAGCTTATGGATTTGCTGAAAACGCAGAAGAAGCAAAGAAAATATGCAAGGATATTGGGTATCCTTGTATTATAAAACCAGAGATGAGCTCTAGCGGACATGGACATGAAGTAGTGTACAACGAAGCAGAAGTTGAAAATAAATTTAAGGAAGCTTTAGCCCACGCTAGAGGAAAAAGCAAAAAAGTAATTGTTGAGGAATATATAAAGATTGACAGGGAGCTGACTGTTTTAACATATAGATATTTAAGTGATAATGGAGTTGTGACAAAGACTATCACCCCAATAGAGCATCAAAGACCTTCTGACGTTTTCTATTATGTAGAATCATGGCATCCAGCTACAGTAGATGAAGACATAGCTGAAAGGGCAAAAGAATATGCGACTAGAGTAGTTAATGAACTAGGAGGCTTTGGAATATTCGGCGTAGAGATTTTAGTCTCTGGGAATAGAGTGCTATTTAGTGAGGTTTCTCCTAGACCTCATGATACTGGGCTAGTAACTATGGCAAGCCTAGATATAAATGAGTTCCAAATTCACGTAAGGAGTGCTTTAGGTCTCCCTACTCCAGAAGTCAAGCTAGTATCTCCTGCTGCTGCTCACGTAATTTTAGCAAACAATGAAGGTTGGGCTCCTAAGTTCTTAAACATTGACAAGGCATTACAAATACCCGGAGTGCAAGTAAGGCTGTTTGGGAAACCTTCAACTTATTATAAGAGAAGAATGGGTCTAGTCCTTGCAACTGGAAATACAGTAGAAGAAGCTAAAGAAAAAGTGAGAAAAGCTTCCTCACTTATACTAGTCACTTAAACCATGTATTTTCTTTAATTTTTGAACAACTTCAATTACTTTGTTTTTCACAAATTCTCTTGACGCAAGCATGCAACAGTCTTCCAAATTTTCAAATTCCGTAAAATCAAGCGAGGCAATTTCAGCTATTGATAAAGCCCAAATTCTAGCTGTTGCTTCATAGTTGTACCCTCCACCGCCAGTCATAATTAGCCTTCCGTTAGATAGTTGATGTGCTAATTCATGAACCGTCTTCACCACCTCTAAATATCCTTTAGTAGTGAGCTTTAGCTCAACTAATGGATCTTCATAATAAGAGTCTCCACCATTAAGGAGAAATATTATATCTGGTTTGAACTCCTTAACCTTAGGTACTACAATCTCATTAAAGGCATAAAGATACATATCATCTCCAGTGCCAGGGGGCAATGGGATGTTTATTGTATAACCTTTTCCTTCTTTCTCTCCTATTTCTTCTTCGCTCCCAGTACCCGGGAAGAAGCGGGGATGATACATATGTAAAGAGACTTTCAAAACGTGAGGATCGTCATAAAGCAACTCTTGTGTTCCATCGCCGTGATGGCCATCAATGTCTATTAATGCAATTCTATTAAAGTACTTTTCAGCAATTTTTATTGTCAAAGCAACATCATTAAAGACACAAAACCCGGAGGCAGAAGACCTTTTTGCGTGGTGAAATCCGCCACCAATGTTTATTGCATGGTTATATTTTCCGTCTTTTACTAATTCAAAGGCAGTAATAGTTCCGCTCACTCTAACTAAAGCTGCCTCATAAATCCCTTTGAAAGCTGGAGTGTCACCTTGATCTAGAAATCCTTTGCCCTCTTCACTTTTCTCTTTAACAAATTCTACATATTCCTTTGAATGTACAATATATAGTAAATCTTCGCTAATTATTTTCGGATGAACTAAATCTATGTAATGAAATGCCCCTCTCTCCTCTAAGAATTTTTTTGTCATTGATTCCCTTAAGGACTTAAACGGGTGATCTCCTGGAAATGAGTATTCTAAATATCTGTCATCCCATACGAACGCTGTTTTGTGCATCCATTTAATATCATTGAAAAACTATATAAATGTTGACGTGGATTTTTCCTTAATGATACCAAAAGAACTC